>Ga0190303_1000111_pt1 | contig 32881 bp, 24 predicted proteins | sample 48700701_MG_FD_161672 | JGI IMG/M metagenome (GOLD analysis project Ga0190303, IMG submission 161672) | Hydrothermal vent sediment bacterial communities from Southern Trench, Guaymas Basin, Mexico - 4870-07-0-1_MG | ecosystem: Environmental > Aquatic > Marine > Hydrothermal vents > Sediment ... | reverse complement strand
TGATTTTTATAGGTTTAAGGGGTGGGTAACGAAAAGGCGTGGATAGCAGGTAGTGGTAGGCCGTCAAATCTTCTTTATATATGGGCTTGGAATTATCTAGCATCGATTCAAGCAGGGCTTGTTCATCGAGCGTATCAACATAGCCCAGTGTAGCTATTTGTTCTTGGCTTTCAACTAGGCGGTAGAGTGTGCCTGCTAACGGTCTTATTTGTTGGGCGCCATTGCATGCATCCCATATCACTATACTTTTCCCCGAATAGCATCAACAAATTGCACCACGGTCATTAAGCCTTGAATGCTTTCTATTTGTTTGGCGGGAACAGCGCCGGTAATTTTATTGTGAGTGCGCATAAAGTGTTTAATCCACTGTGCGTCGCCCCCTGTTAATGCAAACAGAGCGCGGGCGATGCGAATAACAAGCAATGCTATTTCACCCTGTTTAGATAAAGGGTCAAGTGATTGCTTTTGCTTTAGGCGGCTAATGGCGGTGCGGTGCACACCTAATACGGCTGCCAATTCTGCCTGTTTTAAGCCGAGTTGTTCTGAGGCGTTTAATACGGCTTTAGCTAAGACAGATGGTTGGGTGGGAGCGGTTTGTTCCAATGCAGGCATAATACAGCCCCTTGAATGTTAATTATGCACATATAGTAGCTGCAGCGTGCATAATTAACAAATTGTTTTAATGATAAAGCAGTTGTTCCAGCTCTTTAATAGCTTGTTGGTATTGTGCCTTGCCACCGAAGCCTTTAATCAATTCCATCGGGCGACCCATCTCACTAAAGGGCTGTACTTTAAGCACGGCGACATCTTCTATCGGGGCAATGCCTTCATCGGCATATTTCTCGAGTAGGGCATTGAGCACTTTTTGAGCTTGCTCCCCGTATTGGGTGAATATATCTCGCTTGCGAACGTTATCTACTCGCTCTTTGCGTGTTAGGGGTGGCTGTCCGTAAACGATGTGGCAGATAAGGTCGAAAGCACCGTAGTCTTTGCCCACTTCATCTTCTAGGGCTTGCCAGATGACCCCTTGATCTTCTAGCTCTTGAATCACGGCCTGTTTTTGCTCGGCGCTGTTCCACTTGCGGATAAAGTCGTTAAGTGTGGCGTATTCTTGTTTGACGGTTTTGCGGGTGTAGTCTTTGAGTGATTCGGTGATGAGTTTGCCATCACTGCCGATATATTGAACCCGTTCGGAGAGGACGCTGACAGAGATTCCTTTAACGATATATTTGATGGCGGGTTCGTTGACTTCATCTTCTCCATTACCATCACTTCCTTTCGGGTAGTCGTTTTCTCCCCCGGCTTCTGGAGGAACAGTTGGCTCTCCACCGCCCGGTTGGTAGATCACTTCAGCTTCACCATCAAAACCGGGATCGGCAAACAGTTCTGTGGCCTTTTTAAAGTCCATGATGGTGAACCAAAGCTTGCCGTAGTCTTCATCAATACGGGTGCCACGACCGATCACCTGTTTGAACTTGGTCATGGATTTAATGCGCTGGTCCAGCACGATGAGTTTGCAGGTTTTGGCATCAACACCCGTACTCATCAGTTCTGAAGTGGTGGCGATAACGGGATAAGGTTGTTCAGGGTCGATAAAGTTATCCAGTTCTGCTTTGCCTTCTGCATCATCACCGGTGATTTTCATCACATACTTACGGTTTTTGGCTACTTGTTCAGGGTTTTCATTGACGAGGGCTTGGCGCATTCGGTTGGCGTGGTCGATGTCTTGGCAGAAGACGATGGTTTTGGCCATCGGGTCGGTCGCTTTGAGGTGGTCACTGATAATTTTGGCAACCAGCTGGGTGCGCTCTTCTATAACAAGGGTGCGGTCAAAGTCTTGCTGGTTATAAACTCGGTCTTCAATCAGCTCACCATTTTTATCGTATTGTCCTTTGGTGGGTCGCCAGCCTTGTAGGTCTTTGTCCAGATCAATGCGTACCACTTTATAGGGGGCTAAAAAGCCATCTTCGATCCCCTGTTTGAGTGAGTAGCTGTAAACAGGGTCGCCAAAGTAGGTGCTGTTGGAAATTTCATCGGTCTCTTTGGGGGTGGCCGTGAGGCCGATATGGGTAGCGTTGCTAAAGTAGTCGAGTATCTCGCGCCATGCGGAGTTTTCTGCGGCGCTGCCACGGTGGCATTCGTCAATGATAATGAGGTCGAAAAAATCAGATGAGAAGCTTTTGTAGGCTTTTTGTGACTCTTCAGGGCCGGTGATGGCTTGGTAGAGGGAGAGAAAGATTTCGTACGAGGTGTCTACTTTGCGCCCGGTGATTTTGGTCATGGCGCTGCCAAAGGGTTTGAAATCGTTGGTTTTGGTTTGATCAACCAAAATATTGCGATCCGCTAAAAAGAGGATGCGCTTTTTGACCCCCGCTTTCCAGAGTCGCCAAATAATTTGAAAGGCGGTGTAGGTTTTGCCGGTACCGGTTGCCATCACCAGCAATGCGCGCTCTTCCCCTTTGGCGACCGCCTCAATGGTTTTGTTGATGGCATGGGTCTGATAGTAACGGGGGGACTTGCCACTGCCATCCTCATAATAGTCCTGGGTGATTATGGCCAGCGTTTGCGGCTGATAGCCTTTCCACTGTTGATACTTGTCCCAAAGCGCTTGATGGCTTGGGAATTGATCCAGGCTGAGTTCTGTTTCTAGCGTTGCGGATAGGCCGGTTTTGTCATGAAAAATAAAACCATCACCATTAGAGCTAAAAACAAATGGAACCTCTAATAGATCAGAATAGCCAAGTGCTTGCTGCATGCCGGCTGCGATGGGAAGACTATTTTTTTTAGCTTCGATGATGGCTAACGGTTGATTGGGTTTGTGATAGAGCACAAAGTCAGCACGCTTGCCTTTACTGCGAACGCCCATTTGCCCGCGAACAATCACGCGGCCTGCGGTAAGAGAAACCTCTTCTCTAATCTGGGTATGAATATCCCAACCAGCTTGTTTAACTGCGGGGAGGATATATTTGGTGCAGATGTCTCGTTCCGTAAGTTTCTTTTTATCCATGCCTGATGATTGCGCTGTTGGTTATAGGGGTTTGGGGTTAACTATAGCACTTGAGGCCTGGAGGCTGCCTGACTTAGGGTTAATCTATTGCGGAAAAGCAGAGTGTGGCTAAATTCTTTTAAATGGCGGGTTGTCTGGTAAAACAAGCATAGCCAGCTATCATAATGCTCATAAAGTTTTCGGGCTAACTGCGAGGAACCGTAGCTGCTTTTGTGACTTCAGGCTGGTCGATACGGGCCTGTATTGACTTGATGATACCTTCGCTGTCCAGGCCGCAAAGCTGTAGTAGTTCATCCTGGCGGCCATGTTCAACAAATTGGTCGGGAAGCCCCAGGTTTAATAATTTCACCGGTATGCCTTCCGCAGCCAGCAACTCGTTGATTGCTGATCCGGCACCTCCGGCAATACAGTTTTCCTCCAGGGTGACAATCAGCTCATGGGTTTGTGCGAGCTCCACAATCAGCTGTTTATCAAGTGGTTTGATAAAACGCATGTTGGTGACACTGGCATTGAGCTTTTCAGCCGCAGTCATGGCGGGTTTGAGCAACGTACCAAAGGACAGAATGGCGATTTTGTTGCCGGAGCGGCATTGGATGCCCTTGCCAATGGGTATCTTCACCATTTCTTCCTGAATAGCAACACCTGGGCCTTTGCCGCGTGGGTAACGCACCGCCGCAGGTCCTGCATGGTGGTATGCGGTATAGAGCATCTGTCGGGTTTCGTTTTCATCCGCTGGTGCCATAATCAGCATGTTGGGTATACAGCGCAAGAAGGTTAAATCGAAACTGCCAGCGTGAGTAGGGCCGTCCTGGCCCACCAGTCCAGCCCTGTCGATGGCAAAGGTGACGTCCAGGTTTTGCAGCGCTACATCATGGATCAGTTGGTCATAGGCGCGTTGCAGGAAGGTAGAATAAATAGCAACTACGGGCTTGGCGCCGTCACAGGCTAATCCGGCGGCAAAGGTAACGGCATGTTGTTCGGCAATAGCTACATCGTGGTATCTTTCGGGATATTGTTTAGCAAATCGTGTGAGCCCCGAGCCTGCTTCCATTGCAGGGGTAATTCCGACCAGCCGTTCATCGAGTTTTGCCATGTCGCAGATCCAGTCACCGAATACCTCAGAGTAGCTGGGGTTGTGCTTTTGGGGTGAAGCCAACTCAATGGGTGGTTTTGGCTCGAGTTTGTTGATGGCATGGTATCCAATGGGATCTTTTTCTGCCGGTGAAAAACCACGGCCCTTTTGAGTGACTACATGCAGTAGTTGCGGGCCATCGGTTTCCATCATATTGCTGATGGTGGTGAGCAGTACTTCCAGATTATGTCCGTCGATCGGTCCGATATAGTTAAACCCCATCTCCTCAAACAGAGTGCCCGGTACGACCATACCCTTAACATGTTCCTCTGTGCGCCGAACAAAATCCAAGGCTCCGGGCAGATTGAACAGTATTTTTTTGCCGCTTTCACGAACAGAATGGTAGGCTTTGCTAGATAAAATTCTTGCCAGGTAGTTGGACAAACCTCCGACACTGTTGGAGATAGACATGTCGTTATCATTGAGAATGACCAGTATGTTGGCATGGGTGTGTGCCGCATGATTAAGTGCCTCAAAGGCCATTCCTGCGGTCAGTGCACCATCGCCAATTACGGCAACAAATTTTCTATTCTCTCCCTTTTGTTGTGCCGCCAGCGCCATACCCAGTGCTGCACTGATAGAGGTGCTGGAGTGGCCTACCCCAAAAGTATCAAAAGGGCTTTCGTCTCGTTGGGGGAACGCACTGGGGCCGTCACTGTGACGAATGCGTGGCATCTGGTCGCGTCTGCCGGTAAGGATTTTGTGCGGGTAAGCCTGGTGGCCGACATCCCATACCAGTCGATCATGGGGGGTTTTTAATAGATAGTGCAGTGCTACTGTTAGTTCAACAACACCCAGGCCCGCTCCGAAATGCCCACCCGACTGGCCGACACAATACAGCAGATATACCCGTAGTTCATCAACCAATTGCGGTAGCTGGTTTACCGCAAATCGCCGCAGATCTTCAGGCGTATCAACCTGGTCTAGCAGTGGTGTTTCAGGTCTTGTTCTGGGTATGTGATGAAACATAGTGGAATAAGTGCCAACAGAAAGGCCCGCATTTTACACTAATAATCACCCGCAGTGCTGTTATTTGTTGCGTTCAATAATATAGGTGGATAGCTGCCTTAACATGTCGGCCTCTGGGCCAAAAATGTGTAGCGCGTCAACGGCTTTTTGGTGCAGCGCCTGGGCCTGTTGTTTGGCCTGACTCAGGCCGAGTATGGAGGTGTAAGTAGGCTTGTTCTGCACAAGGTCTGAACCCTGTTGTTTACCCAGTGTTTGGGTATCACCCTCAACATCGAGAATATCATCTTTTATCTGAAAGGCCAGGCCAACGCAGGCGGCGTATCTTTCCAGAGCCTGTTGTTGTGAGTCGTTGACCCTGTCACAAACAAGTGCGCCCAGCCTCACAGAGGCGCTGATCAGTGCACCGGTTTTATGGCGGTGCATCCGTTTGAGCTCATCGAGTGATAACTGTTTTCCGGTGCTGGCCAGATCAATAGCCTGTCCTGCGACCATGCCACTGGCACCACTGGCAGCAGCCAGGCACTGCAACATGAGAATTTTGTTCGTCGCTGATATTTCTGGGTTGCCGGCCAAGGTTTCAAATGCCAGGGCTTGCAAGGCATCTCCGGCCAGAATTGCAGTGGCTTCGTCAAAAGCGATATGGCAGGTGGGTTGCCCACGTCGTAAATCATCATCGTCCATGGCCGGCAGGTCGTCATGGATCAGGGAGTAGGCATGAATTAGTTCTACCGCACAGGCAGTATCATCACAACGTTCTGCGAGGCAATCGAGTGCTTTTGCTGTCGCGTAGACCAGAATTGGACGAACTCTTTTCCCGCCATTGCAAACGCTGTAGCGCATCGCTTCATGCAACTTGGGGGCAACTTCTTCAGAAGGCCTCAGGTGATCAACCAGGGCAGCATTGACGCGTTGCTGACAGAGTTCGATAAACTTTTTTATGTCCACTATCCTGGCTACTCCAATGGCTGGGCTTCTATGCCAGAGTTCTTGCTGATGAGCAGTTGAACCTTTTGCTCTGCTTTGCTCAGCATGGTTTGGCACTCACGGGTCAGTTTGATACCCTGTTCAAATGCGGCTAGCGAGTCCTCCAGAGAGAGATCCCCTTTTTCCATGGTTTCGACCAATTTTTGCAGCGCGGTTAGCGCCGATTCGAAATCATAGGCCTGTTTTTTTCTCGGCATGATCAAAAATCCTATAATATTCTTGGAAACAGCAGACCCTAACCAACTGTATGCTGCAGGTCAATCAAATTGCATGCAGCGCCTGTGAATCAGTTATTCTATCGTTAACAGCAAGATGCATGATCCTAGATTCCTCAGTTGACCGCTCCATCCTAATAGTAACTTGTTGATATGAATGTAATTAGTTGCGACCCACCTCTTCATCCGCTGAGTGAGTCACGCTGCAGGGCAGATTGCACGTTTGTGGCGGCACAGTGCAGAGTTGCAATTCCTTGGAATAGAATAACTATTCCGCGTCATTGCGCCTTACCCTGTACCACTATAAACGCACACTCTATCCTGTCAAACTAGAGGATTCTAGGATGATAGAAATTGATATTTTTTGTGAGTGTTGGTCATGAAATGTTTTTGATTTGCAGCTAAGCTTGTAGAAGTGATTTTTTCTGGAGGGCTGTTGGGCTCAAGTGATCGTGGCGAGTTCGCAGTAGATGAGTTCTGAGACCGATAACTATCGGCGGCTGCCCTTCAGATTCTTTGAATCTAACCGATATATGAAGGACCTAGTATGAGCGGGAGTATGTAGTGGATCTGGCAACCCTGATTGGTTTGATTGGTTCATTTGGTATCGTTGTCGCGGCAATGGTACTGGGTGGTTCGGCATTGATATTTTTAAATGTGCCTTCGCTACTTATTGTAGTGGTAGGTTCTTTGATGGTTGTGCTGATGAAGTTTAGCATGGGGCAGTTTTTGGGTGCCGTAAAGGTGGCGGCAAAAGCTTTTATTTTTAAACTGGATGATATCGAAGAACTTATTCCTACGGTTGTTTCCCTGGCTGATGTGGCGCGTAAGGGGGGGCTGCTGGCCTTGGAGGAGGAGGAGCTGGAGAATGAATTTCTGCAGGGCGGCATCTCCATGCTGGTGGATGGCCATGACGGTGAAGTGGTTCGCAATATGCTGACTAAAGATATGAAACAGACCCGTGAGCGCCATAACTGGGGCGCAAAGGTTTTTGAGGCCTTGGGCGATGTGGCACCAGCGATGGGTATGATAGGGACGCTGGTGGGTTTGGTGCAGATGCTATCCAATATGGATGACCCAAAATCGATTGGGCCGGCTATGGCCGTCGCACTTTTAACAACTCTGTATGGTGCAATTGTGGCTAATATGATAGCTATTCCCATTGCTGACAAGCTTGCTTTAAGGTCAGTGGAGGAGGGGCGACTTAAGTCTATGTGCATTGATGGACTGTCCGCGATACAGGCGGGGCAAAACCCGCGCGTGATTGAGTCCATGCTTAAAACCTACCTGGCAACATCCCGCAGGGATCTGGCAGATGAGAAGGACTAATTGCGATTTTTTGCGGGCAGTGGTTAGCGATGCTGAAAAATGTCTGAAGTAGCTGAAGAGTGTCCGGAATGTCCGAAGGGCATTCCCGCCTGGATGGCCACCTTTGCTGATTTGATGTCGTTGTTGATGTGTTTTTTCGTTCTTCTGCTCTCTTTTTCAGAGATGGATGTGCTCAAGTACAAGCAGCTGTCTGGGTCGATGAAAAATGCTTTTGGTGTGCAGAGCGAAATCAATGCTACCGATATGCCCAAAGGCACCAGTATTATCGCCCAGGAGTTCAGCCCCGGTACCCCGGATCCCACACCGATCAATGAGGTGCGCCAATCAACCACTGATATCACCAAAAATACTCTGGATATTCGTATCGGAGACACAGGGAATGAGGAAACCGGTGAGGGTACTACCCGTGATCTGCCGGATATTGTCATGATTGATGGTGAGCCCACTGAGGAGGATGTCAAGGAGTTGCTGGTGGCAAAGTTGCAGGCGCTGGTCAAGGAGACTGAGGAGGGTGCAACGCAGTTGGCTTCTGTTTTGAAAAAGGAGATTAGCTCTGGCAAGGTTGATATAGAAACTCGGGGCCGTCGTATTATTATTCGGGTGCGCGAGCAGGGTTCGTTTCCCTCAGGATCAGCAGATCTGCAGCCGCGTTTCATGCCCGTGATGAGGTCGGTCAGAGATGTTTTGAAAAATATTCCGGGAAAGATTTCAGTGGAGGGACATACCGATAGCATGCCTATATCAACTCGTGTTTTTAGATCGAACTGGGATCTATCCTCCGCACGCGCGCTTTCGGTGGCACATGCATTGCTGGAGGGTGGGAAACTTGATCAGAACCGTTTTATGGTTACAGGCCTTGCGGCAACCCGGCCGATTCTGGCCAATGATACAGAGGAAAACAGGGCCAAAAATCGTAGGGTGGAAATTGTAATCCATCAAGGGTTGGATAATGAGACCTCTGAAGAACTGAAAAAACTGCAGCAGATCAATCCTGACCTGCTGAAGAGTCTTGATCTTGATACACCCTTTGTGTTGAACCCGGACGAGATATTCTAGTAGCCTGTCGGACTTAGCTGATCGTAGCGAGGAAAAGTTAATTTGAGGCAGATTTTCCGATCTTTCGAGGCGAATAGTGGGCTATTTAACGAGAAAGATCGGGAAATATGACCAAATTTTGATTTTCCGCAGTAGATTAATGCTAAGTCTGACAGGCTGCTAGGCCTAGAGGAGGAGTGAATGGATAAAATGGAGCGTCGACGTTATTTTAGAATCAATGACAGGGTGGGTTTGGATTATCGTCCTATTAGCGCCAGTAACAGAATAGATTATCGGGAGAATACCAGCAACGTTGAGATCGAGGCACCCATGGTCATCCAGGCGCTCAATAACGAGCTGGACAAAGCACTTGATATCCTCTGGAAGAGCGATGCCTCAGCTGCAAACGCACTGATACTGCTTAACCGAAAACTGGATCTATTGGCGGCTGACCTGAACCCCGCTTTTATTCGCCAGCATGATGTGACAGAGGAAGAGATTGAGGTGAATATTAGTGCCTGCGGTGTGGCGTTTGAATGTGCCGAGTATTTTAATGCAGGACAGAAGCTGGATATTAGAATACGCCTAAAGTATACCCGTTCATTGGTTAATGTGGTGGGGCTGGTTGTCGCCTGCGAGCCAGCGCAGGAAACAGGTGAGGCGCGATATCTGGTTCGCATTGATTTTGTCAATATGAGTTGTAGCGCACAGGAGGCTCTCATTCAACATATCGTCAAGCGTCAATCCTCTCAAATCGGTGCAGAAAAAGCCAGGGATCAAGAACCCGGCTGACCCTGGTTAACTTTTATTGCAATCATAGGGCCCTCTCTCTATTATCTGAACCGCACGGTGACCGGTAAAATTTTACCTTTTCAACATGCCAGTCCGCTGGAAACCAGTACTAATCAGGTAATATAAGCTCAGAATGAATCACGCAGTAGCAGAGACGGATCCCGTCACAGGGTGGCGAACCTATCAGCGGTTGCTCGCTTATGTCGGTCAGTATTGGCCTGCATTTGTTGTCAGCATCCTGGGTTTTTGTTTGCATGGTGCAAGCCAGGCAGGCTTTGCAGCCCTGATGCAATTTCTCCCCGGTGCTTTTGATGGCAAGCAGATATCAGCTCAGGATATTAAGTTTCTTCCCGGTCTGCTTCAATCGGTCGGCCCGATAACTTATCAGTATTTTCTTCCCCTGGCGGTTATTTTTATTGTTGCGATCAGGGGGCTGGGTTCCTACCTTGGTGGTTTTTATATTATGTTGGTCGCACGCAATGTGATTAACAATTTGCGCCAAGATCTATTTAACCACATGCTGGTTTTGCCCGGCCGTTTTTATAGTGAAACAGCTTCAGGTCACCTGTTATCTCTGTTGACCTTTAATGTTGAGCAGGTGACGGGTGCCGCAACCGATGCTCTGAAGGTGATTCTGCGTGAGGGGCTCACTGTGATTGTTCTGCTTTTCTATATCTTCTACCTAAACTGGAAACTATCGTTAGTATTTTTCCTTGTAGCCCCCTTTATCGGTGTGATTGTACATTACACAACCCGCCTGTTTCGCAGGTATAGCAAACGCATTCAGGATTCTGTGGGAGGGGTGACACATGTTGCTTCCGAATCGATCAGAGGGTTTCAGACCGTGAGAGCTTTTGGTGGCCTGGACTATGAGCGAGAGCGTTTCAGAGATGCCAGTGAAAACAACCTCAGGCAAAGTTTAAAAATGGCAAAAGCCAATGAGATCAGTACGCCCATTATTCAGCTTTTGATGTTTTCTGCGATCGCCCTGCTGTTTTACTTTGGTCTTAGCCCGGAGCTCAAGGGAGAGATGGATACGGGCCAGTTTCTTGCCTATATTACCGCTGCCAGTTTGATAGCAAAGCCCCTAAGGCAGCTAACCTCGGTCAACAGCAAAATTCAAAAGGGGATCGCAGCCTCACAAAGCATCTTCGCGGTGATAGATGCGGAGGCAGAAATTGATGAAGGAGATCTGCCACTGCCTAGAACCACTGGCCATATTGAGTTGCGAAATCTGAACTTTGCTTATGAAATGGATGATCCGGTCCTAAAGGATATTAATCTGGTCATAGCGCCGGGCGAAACCGTGGCCCTGGTTGGTCGCTCCGGAAGCGGCAAATCAACCCTGGCGAACCTGTTACCCCGTTTTAACCAGGCGCCAGAACGATCAATTTTCCTCGATGGAGAGCCTATAGAAAATTATCGGTTATCTGACCTGCGCAAAAACATAGCCATAGTGAATCAAAATGTGGTGCTGTTCCAGGATACTGTGGCACGCAATATCGCCTATGGAGACCTGGCTGGTGCCAGTGATGAGGAGATCAGAAAAGCGGCCACTGCGGCACATGCTGTTGAATTTATTGATACTCTTAAAGAGGGGATGGATACCCAGATTGGCGAGGATGGAGTCAGGCTTTCCGGTGGACAAAGACAGCGATTAGCTTTAGCCAGGGCGATCTTGAAGGATGCGCCGATATTGATTCTTGACGAAGCAACCTCGGCACTGGATACAGAATCAGAACGTTACATTCAGGCCGCGCTGGCGGCCCTGATTAAAGGGCGAACCACTCTAATTATTGCGCATCGGCTTTCAACCATTGAGGGTGCTGATCGTATTGCGGTTATGGATGAGGGACGTATCATTGAAATTGGCTCCCACAAAGAGCTGCTGAATCTGGAAGGAGCCTACGCTAAATTGCATCGTATGCAATTTAGCGATTAATCCCTGGGTTGCAGAACTCAAGATTAATCTGCTGCTAACTTGCTGTGATCAGATAAATTTTATAGCCTCCTGGGTTTAAAAGTGAGTGGGCCATTGAAGTGGCGGCCCTGTTGTCAGACCGTAAAAGCTGGATAGGTAAAAATGAAACTTGAGACTCCCCGTTTTAATCAGGCTCGTGTCGTAGTTGCTGGCGATCTGATGCTGGACAGGTATTGGTATGGCCAAACATCACGCATCTCCCCGGAGGCTCCGGTTCCTGTGGTTGATGTGGCTCACGAAGATGAGCGGCCCGGCGGCGCCGCCAATGTCTCGCTGAATATTGCTGCCCTGGGTGCATCTGTGTGTCTAATCGGTGCGATCGGGCAGGATGAACCTGCTGATCGTCTTGAGCAAAAGCTGCTGGCGGCTGGTGTGAGCTGCGATTTCCAGAGATCTGCTGAAGGCAAAACGATTACAAAACTCCGGGTGATTAGTCAAAACCAGCAGTTGATTCGGCTGGATTTTGAACAGCCCATTGAGGCGTTCCAGGTAAGTCTGTTCCCGGAAAAACTGAAGAGAGCATTGCCCGGTGCTGGAGCGTTGATTTTATCCGATTATGGCAAGGGCACGTTGCAGAACCCGCAGCCCTTTATCCGCCTGGCTCGGGAGTTGGGAGTGCCGGTTTTGGTGGATCCTAAAGGCACAGACTTTAAACGCTACCGGGGTGCTACCCTGATCACGCCAAATTTAAAGGAGTTTGAGGCAGTAGTCGGACACTGTGCAGATGAACAGGAGTTGGTGGATAAGGGGTTAGCATTACTCAAAGAGCTAGATCTGGAGGCGCTGCTTATCACCCGCAGTGAACAGGGGATGACACTGTTACGTGAGGGTCATCCGGAGTTTCATCTGCCGGCCAGAACCCGCGAGGTTTTTGATGTCACAGGGGCCGGTGATACAGTTATCTCCGTTTTGGCGACAGCCCTGGCAGCTGATTGTGATTTGCCGCAGGCGGTTGGTATGGCGAATCTGGCGGCAGGGCTGGTTATTTCGAAATTGGGTGCCGCTACGGTGAGTGTGCCGGAACTGCGTCGTGCGATACAAAGAGAGCAGGGTTCTGAGTGTGGTGTGGTCACGCCAGGCCAGCTGGTGATGGCAATTGAGGATGCTAAAGCGCATGGTGAGCGAATAGTCTTCACCAATGGTTGCTTTGATATTATTCATGCCGGTCATGTGGGTTATCTCACGGAAGCTGCGGCATTAGGTGATCGACTCATTGTTGCGGTAAATTCTGACAAATCGGTATCAAGGCTCAAAGGTCCGGGGCGGCCGATCAATGCGGTTGAAAGAAGGATGGCGGTACTGGCAGGACTGGAATCGGTAGATTGGGTCGTGCCATTTTCAGAGGACACTCCTCTACAGATTTTACAAAAGCTCAAGCCCGATGTGCTGGTCAAAGGGGGGGATTACCAGGAAGATCAAATTGTGGGTGCGGAACTGGTCAGATCTACGGGTGGGGCCGTCAGGGTGCTGAGCTTTATTGATAAACTTTCAACTACGGCTATCGTTAAAAAAATTCGGGGCTCCGATGAGCCTACTTGAGGCCGTGAACCTTCATCTATCTTGATGAACCTAGATTCCTTAGTTGGCCGCTCCAATCTAATAGTAACTTGTTGATATGAATGTAATTAGTTTTGATCTATCTCTTCATCCGCTGGGTGAGCCACGCTACAGTGCAGATTGCACGCTTGTGGCGGTACAGTGCAGCGTTGCAATTCCTTGGAATAGAACAACTATTCCGCATCATTGCGCCTTGCTCTGAACAGCCACAAACGCACACTCTATCCTGCCCAACTGAGGATTCTAGGATGAACAGAACCCTTTACACGCTTATTTATTACCTTCTGCTGCCGCTGGTTTTTGTACGCCTGTTGTGGCGTTCATTCAGGGCACCTGATTACCGAAAGCGCTGGCCTGAGCGATTGGGCTATCATGCCGCCTGCCCAGAACCTGGAGGTCTCTGGATTCATGCTGTATCGGTGGGGGAAACCATTGCAGCTGTGCCGCTGATTCGCCTGATCCAGAAACATTATCCCGAACTGTCCCTGACAGTCACCACCATGACGCCGACCGGATCTGAACGTGTTCAGGCGCTGCTGGGAGACTCCGTATTTCATCAGTATGCGCCCTACGATACACCCTGTGCTGTGAACCGTTTTCTCAGACGTATCCAGCCCAGATTAGTAATTATTATGGAAACCGAACTTTGGCCAAATATTATTCATCAATGCCATCTTCGAGATATTCCTGTTGTTATTGCCAATGCCCGCTTGTCTCAACGTTCAGCGCAGGGTTATCAAAAACTGCCAAAATTGACGGGTGAGATGCTTAGCAAAGTGACCCGGGTCGTTGCTCAGGGGATGGATGATGGGCAACGATTTATCGACTTGGGGCTTGCTCAAAACCAGCTCCGGGTGGCGGGCAGCATCAAGTTTGATATCGATATCGAAGAGCCGCTCAGGGAAGCCTCGCGGTGTTTGCGGGATGGTTGGGGACGAAGCCGGCCTGTTTGGGTGGCCGGGAGTACCCATCAGGGTGAAGATGAGTTGCTGTTAGCTGTTCATCATCAACTGCTAAAAAAATTCCCGGACCTTTTGCTGATTCTGGTACCACGGCATCCGGAACGTTTTGACAGGGTGGCCGAGCTTTCTATATCCCAGGGTCTCGCTCTCATAAGGCGAAGTAGTTCTGCTCCAGTAGAACCGGCCACTCAAGTTTTGCTGGGTGATACCATGGGTGAGCTGATGCTGTTTTATGCCGCCGCAGATGTGGCCTTTGTAGGGGGTACGCTGGTGGAGCGGGGCGGGCATAATTTTCTGGAGCCTGCCGCATTGGGTGTGCCGGTTATTAGCGGACCGCATGTTTTTAATTTTAGTGCCATCAGTGAGCTATTGGTAACAAGGGGCGCTATGTTGCAGATTCAAAACTCTGCTGCACTGGCTGACCAGCTGCAATACATTTTACAGGATCAGGCGTTACAAAATCGTATGAGTAGTGCTGGAATACAGGTGGTAGCAGAGAACCGCGGTGCCCTGCAAAGCCTGTATCATATTGTTACGGAGTTTCTGTAAAGTCGGTGGTTTTATGGGCGACCTGTTTGAGCCATTGATTGAGTTTGGCAAGATCACTCTCTTCGAGGGTGCCTGCAATACGTTTGAGCTGCAGTGAATTAATAATATAATCATAAATTGCATTGTGATAATCGCGTTGTGACTGGAACAGAGTGTCTTTGACCTGCAGTACATCTACGACATTGCGGGTTCCTACCTCGTAGCCTCCCTCGGTAGCTTCCAGTGCACTTTGGCTGGATTTGAGGGCAAGTTTTCGGGCGCCAATACGCAAGATATCTGTGGTTACGCTACGGTGTTGGGTCTGTATGTTTTGGCGAACCTGCCGGTAAGCATTCTCGTAGTTTTCCTTTGCTTGAATCAATCGGTAATTGGCTTCTCTGACCTTAGAGCGAGTTCCGCCCCCGGTGAACAGTGGCAGGTTGAATTCAAGCGCGTAACTACTGATGTCCGATTCGTTACCCAGAAAAGTACGTCCACCCTGTTCATCGTGAGAATAGTTTGCGACTGCGTCCAGAGTCGGTAGATGACCTGCCTTGCTTAGTTTGACCTGATGACGAGCCGCTTCTATCTGCTGTCGTGCTATTTGAAGAGAGAGATTATTGGCTAGCGCCAGATCGATCCAACTCTGCAGTTGAACGGGTTCTGGCGGGGTGATCGGCATCAACTTGTTCAGAGGGGTGATTTTTGTATAAACCCTTTTAGTCAAAGATTCCAGCGCGGTAAAACTGTTGTCTCGCTCCTCTTCTCGAGTAATTCGCTCCACCCGGGCCAAGTCGTGTGCAGCGCGTGATTCGTACACGCCGGTGATGGCGATAACGCCAACTTCAAATCTTTCCTGTGTTTGCTCAAGTTGCCTGTTAAAGGCCTTTTCCTGGGCCAGAGCTGAGCTGAGGTTATCATCAGTGCGCAGAATCGAAAAGTATGCCTGGGCCACCCTTATTAATAGATCTTGTTTGGCGTCTTCATATTCTAGCAGTGCCTGATTACTGTTGGATTTGGCGGCCTGCAACTGATACCAGCGGTCAAGGTGGATTAATGGCTGGACAAACCGGGCACTATAGCCGTTAGCATTGAACTCCTCAGTAATTGTTGAGGTATCATCACTCAGCTCTCGATCGAATTTGGTGGTATTGCCGCTTATGGTCAGTGTTGGAAGCAGCTGCGCACGGCTTTGGGGAACGAGTTCCAATTCTGCAAGCATGGCAGCATTGGCGGCTCTTATCTGCGGATCCTGTTCTGCAGCCTGTTGTAGCACGTCAATAAGGTTTGCTGCCAGGCTTGTGGTGCTGAACAGGCAGAGAATTACAGTAATCGCGTGTTTAAATCCTTTAAATGCAGGCATTTTTTTTACTGACCGAGAGCTAGAAAAGTTGGTTGATTATAGGGGGTATGCCAGTGGCCGGCCACGATTTCCATGCATTTTGATTCAAATGGTTTGCCAGTGGACAACGGCCATGACCAGTTTTAAACTGCAGCTTTGATCGGCCCCAAAGGCACCTGGGGTATCCGTCAGGATTGACATTTATGTTTTCATTGCTATTTCTTTGTACGGGTAATGCCTGTCGTTCCCAGATGGCCCAGGGGTGGGCTCGTCATCTGCTTGCTATTGCAGATGACGGGCAGCCCTGTGCTGTTCAGGTTTTGTCTGCAGGGCTTGAGGCGCATGGCTTGAATCCGTGTGCTACTGCTGTCATGCAGGAGGCTGGAGTAGATATCAGTCATCAAAGTTCTGACCAGCTCGACCCTAAAAATCTGCTGGGGGTGGATATGGTGGTGACTCTTTGTGGCCATGCTGATGAACACTGCCCGGTTTTGCCCTCCGGAGTGCGCAGGCAACACTGGCCGTTAGATGATCCGGCACGGGCTCAGGGTAGGCCTGAGCAGGTGTTGGCACAATTCAGAAAGAGTCGTGAGCTTATCCGGCTGCAGGTGGTTCAGTTATTGGCTGATCTGGGCCAGGAGATAGCAGAACATCGATTGATGGTGCCCGTTTTTGATGGCAAAAATGTGCAAATTCTTGAGCGGGAATCCTGTTACCGGGGTTTTTTCGAATTGCAGCGAATCAAACTGCGACACACGCTCTATGGCGGGGGTGATAGCGAGCCATTTGTTCGGGAACTATTTGTTCGTGGATCAGCTGTTGTAGTGCTGCTCTATGACCCGCAGCGTGATAGAGTGGTGCTAATCGAACAGTTTCGGGTTGGTGCGCTGGGTGACGGCCGTAGTCCCTGGTTGTTGGAACTGGTGGCGGGTATTGTTGAGCCGGGAGAAACCGTTGCAGATGTAGCGCGACGTGAGTCGCTGGAGGAGGCTGGCTGCGAAATTCAGGATCTTGTCCCGATACATGAATATTGGGTAAGCCCGGGTGGTTGCAATGAGTCAATTTCTATCTTCTGTGGTCGAGTTGATAGCGAAGGTGTTGGTGGTTTTTTTGGATTAAAGCATGAGCATGAAGATATTCGTGTCCAGGTGGTCGCCGCAGATGTGGCAATCAGTGCTGTAAAAAAAGGCGAAATTAACAATGCAGCGAGTATTATGGCTTTCCAATGGCTGCAAATTAACCGGGGCTGGTTACGCAGCCACTGGTCTTCAACATGAGATTGCAGTTTGAGACCTTTGCACGAAAGCCCTTTTACTCCCATACGGCGTTAAAAATGTACCCAAAGCACTCGCTCCGCTTGCGGGGCAGGCTCTGCTCAATCGGTCATTTACAGATGTAAACGCCATTTTTGTGTGCATTTTGCCTTGCCTGGAAGCAAAATTATCTTCCGTACAAAGGTCTCGGTTTGAAATAAAACCCGGATATGTGCTGGATCTGGTTCTGAACGGGATAACACAAAGATAACAAAACAGTTAAAGGACTCCGGTAAATAGCCCTATGAATAATGAAAGTTATACTGCTCAATCCATAGAAGTACTGAGTGGTCTTGATCCTGTCAAACGCAGGCCGGGTATGTACACCGATACCAGTAGGCCCAATCACCTGGCTCAGGAGGTGATCGATAATAGCGTTGATGAAGCGATTGCCGGTTATGCCAAAAAAATTGAGGTTGAACTACATGTTGACCACTCACTGTCGGTGGCCGATGACGGGCGTGGTATGCCGGTTGATATTCACCCTGAGGAGGGTCTGAGTGGTGTCGAACTGATCCTGACACGCTTGCATGCCGGAGGAAAATTCTCCAACAAAAACTATCAGTTTTCTGGCGGTCTGCATGGTGTGGGTGTGTCGGTGGTTAACGCACTTTCTCTGAAGCTGGAGCTCAGCATCAAACGGGATGGGCAACGCTATGAAACGGCTTATACCAATGGCGAAAAAACCAGAGAGCTAACCGTTGTCGATAGAGTGGGGCAGCGTAATACCGGAACCAAACTACATTTTTGGCCCAACGCCCAGTACTTTGATGTGGCTAAGTTTTCAGTGCCCAGACTCAAGCACACATTGCGAGCCAAGGCAGTGCTTTGCCCAGGTTTGGAAGTAGTCTTCAAAGATCAGATCAACAACGAAACCCAACGCTGGTGTTACCAGGATGGCCTTAAAGATTACCTGACAGGGGCTACCAACGGTTTTGCTACCCTGCCTACTGAACCTTTTGCAGGTTCTATGTCAACCGAAAATGAGGCCGCTGACTGGGCCGTTCAGTGGTTACCAGAGGGTGGGGATCTGATTACAGAAAGCTATGTTAATCTGATTTCGACGACTCAGGGTGGAACCCATGTGAACGGGTTTAGAACCGGCTTGTTGGAAGCCGTACGCGAATTTTGTGAATTTCGCTCACTGCTTCCCCGTGGGGTTAAACTGGCACCGGATGATATTTGGGATCGCTGTGCCTACGTACTCTCGGTAAAGATGCTTGACCCGCAGTTTTCAGGACAAACCAAGGAGCGGCTCTCTTCCAGGCAGTGCGCGTCTTTTGTTTCCGGAATTGTCAAAGATGCCTTTGGCCTCTGGCTCAATCGACATACAGAGGAAGCGGAAAAACTGGCCGATCTGGCTATCAATAGCGCTCAACGCCGGATGCGAGCCAGTAAAAAAGTCGTCAGAAAAAAAATAACATCCGGGCCTGCGTTACCAGGAAAACTGGCAGACTGCTCAAGCCAGGACCTTGCCCAGACCGAACTCTTTCTGGTGGAGGGCGACTCTGCCGGGGGTTCTGCCAAACAGGCCCGCGAAAGAGAGTTTCAGGCGATAATGCCGCTGCGTGGAAAAATACTCAATACCTGGGAGGTAGATTCGGCCCATATTCTTGCCTCACAGGAGGTCCATGATATTTCAGTAGCCCTGGGCGTGGACCCTGATAGTGATGACCTGCAAGGTCTGCGTTATGGCAAGATCTGTATTCTGGCAGATGCCGACTCGGATGGTTTGCATATTGCGACACTGCTTTGTGCTCTGTTTGTCCGGCATTTCAAACCTATGGTAGAGCAGGGGCATATCTATGTGGCGATGCCACCCTTGTATCGTATTGATGTGGGCAAAGAGGTTTTTTATGCGCTCAGTGATTATGAAAAACAGGGAGTGCTGAGCCGGATTGCAGCGGAAAAAAAGCGAGGAAAAGTAAACGTGCAACGTTTTAAGGGGTTGGGGGAGATGAACCCTTTGCAGCTCAGAGAAACAACCATGGCACCAGATACCCGAAGGCTTGTGCAGTTGGTGCTGGAGTCCGGTGATGGAACCCACGAGTTAATGGATAAACTGCTGGCCAAGAAACGTGCAGCAGATCGTAAGGCCTGGCTTGAGGCCAGTGGTAATCTTGCGCACGCTTGAAGCTTGAGACAACGGCTGCAGTTTGCAGGAATAGACTCAGAAAACGGTATGTAAGCCTCCCACAAAATACCTTTTAAATTGCGGTAAACTCTATGTCTGAAATAATCGATACAGCCCAGGATGGTGTGGAAAGAATCTCTCTGCGTAAATATGCGGAGGAGGCCTACCTTAACTACTCCATGTATGTGATTCTGGATCGCGCTCTGCCCCATATTGGTGATGGGCTTAAGCCGGTGCAGCGCAGAATCGTTTATGCCATGTCTGAGCTGGGCCTGAAAGCGACAGCCAAATATAAAAAATCTGCCAGAACGGTAGGGGATGTGCTGGGTAAATTTCACCCCCACGGTGACTCTGCTTGCTATGAGGCGATGGTGCTCATGGCGCAACCCTTTTCCTACCGTTATCCTCTGGTCGATGGCCAGGGAAACTGGGGCGCTCAGGATGACCCGAAATCTTTTGCTGCCATGCGCTATACAGAATCACGTCTGGCACCTTACAGTGAAGTGTTATTAGCAGAGCTGGGCCAGGGTACGGTGGATTGGACTCCGAATTTTGATGGCACCCTGAAGGAGCCTTGTGTGCTGCCTGCGCGGTTGCCCAATGTCTTGCTTAACGGTGGTACCGGGATTGCTGTCGGTATGGCAACGGATATTCCCCCGCACAACCTTAGGGAGGTGGCCAGTGCCTGTATCCGCCTACTCGATGAGCCAAAAGCCAGCTTAGAGCAGATTTGCGAACATATTCAGGGGCCAGATTTTCCGACTCAGGCTGAAATTATTACTCCCAGAGCGGAGATCCTGAAATTATATCGGACTGGACGGGGCAGCCTGAGAATGCGCGCCACCTATATTCCGGAAAACGGTAATATCATTGTCACGGCACTGCCGCATCAGGTCTCTGGCGCACGGGTGCTGGAACAGATCGCATCCCAGATGCAGGGGAAAAAGCTGCCGATGGTAGCGGATCTGCGAGATGAGTCAGATCATGAAAACCCGACTCGGCTGGTGATCACCCCGCGCTCAAATCGAGTTGATATAGAGACGTTGATGGCGCACCTGTTTGCCAGCACCGATCTGGAAAGAAGTTACCGGGTTAACCTTAATATGATCGCGCTGGATGGACGGCCCCGTGTCAGGAGCTTGCTGGAGGTGCTGAACGAGTGGCTGGAATACCGTACCCAGGTTGTTACTCGCAGGTTGCAGCACCGCCTTGATCTGGTCATGGATCGCCTGCATATTCTGGAAGGCTTACTGATCGCTTATCTCAACATAGATGAAGTGATCGCTATTGTTCGCAATGAAGAAAAACCCAAGCCGGTCCTGATGGAGCGTTTTCACCTTTCCTCGGTGCAGGCTGAATCTATTCTTGAGCTCAAACTGCGTCATCTGGCCAGACTCGAAGAGATGAAGATACGCGGCGAGCAATCTGAGCTTGAGCGCGAGCGTATTAACCTGGAAAAAATTCTGGGATCAAAAAAACGTTTGTGCACCCTGATCAAAAAAGAAATTATTGCTGACTCAGCACAGTATGGTGATGATCGACGTTCGCCCATCGTGGTGCGCTCTGAAGCTCAGTCCTTTAAGGAAACAGACCTTTTAATCTCCGAGCCTGTGACTGTGGTGCTGTCAAAACAGGGTTGGATCCGTGCTGCTAAGGGCCATGAGGTTGAGCCTGCCAACCTAACCTATAAGTCGGGTGACAGCTTCCTGGCGGCGGCCTGTGGGAAAAGTAATCAGAATGTTATATTTCTTGATTCTGCAGGTCGGGCCTACACGTTGCCGGCACATACTCTACCGTCAGCCCGTGGGCAGGGTGAGCCGTTAACCGGGCGCCTCAATGTGAGTGGGGGTGCGTTTTTCCAGTGTGTAACCATGGGTGAGCCAGCGCAACTGCTGCTGGTGGCCTCAGACGCAGGTTATGGCTTTATAACCCGCTTTGAAAATGTGGTTACCAAAAATCGGGCTGGTAAAGCGTTGCTTAGCCTGCCTGCGGGTGCTCAGGTGATGAGACCCGTTGAGGTTGATGATATTGAAAATCAGTGGTTGGCGGTGGTCAGCAATGAGGGGCGGTTGTTGGTTTTTCCGCTTCGGGAGCTGCCGCAGCTGCAGCGTGGTAAAGGTAATAAGATAGTCCAGATCCCACCCAAAAAAGTCGTTGCCAGAGAGGAGTATCTGATCGATGTTGCTGTTCTGTCAGAGAGGGATACGCTGCTCATTTATGCGGGTAAACGGCATCACAAGATCCGTTTTTCCGAGCTGGGGAATTATCTGGGTGAACGTGGCCGCAGGGGTAACAAGTTGCCTCGAGGTTTTCAGAAGGTAGATCGGATGGAAGTTCTGGTCAAAAAACAGGGTATAGAGGGTTGAAGCAGTTATTTCTTATTAATATTAGTGGGCTGGATAGGCCCGGAGTCACAGCGGATCTGATGCAGACGCTATCGGCGCATGGTGCTGACGTACTGGATATCGGTCAGGCAGTGATTCACAACAGCCTGTCGTTGGGTGTGCTTATCGCTGCCGGTGAACGTGTTGATACAAAAAACCTGAAGCAGGAGATAGCAGCACTGGGAGGCGAGCAGGAACGAATGTTGGTGCGGGTGCGCCAAATTGAGGCCAGTGATTATCGAGGCTGGGTGACGGATCAGGAAAAACCAAGGCATATTGTCACACTGCTTGGCCGCAGCATTCGTGCCAGGCAGATTGCCCAGATCAGCCGCATTGTCGCCAGCCATGGGTTGAATATTGATAAAATTAATCGTCTATCCGGCCGCCTGGATATTGAGGGTGATATCAATCGTTCCAAGGCCTGTGTGACTTTTTCACTACGCGGTATTGCTACCGATCTCACGGCGATGCGGGCGTCACTATTGGCGGCTGCCAATGAGCTCAATGTCGATATTGCTTATCAAGAAGATAATATATTCAGGCGTTACCGCCGCTTGGTGGTGTTTGATATGGACTCGACCCTGATTGAGGCCGAGGTGATCGATGAGTTGGCCAAAGAGGCCGGGGTGGGTGAGCAGGTTGGTGCTATTACAGAACAGGCGATGCGAGGTGAAATTGATTTTAAAGAGAGCTTTAGGCAGCGGGTATCTCTGCTTTCTGGCCTGGATGAGCAGGTGTTGGCTGAAGTTGCCCAGCGTATCAATTTAACTGAAGGTGCGGAACAACTGATCTCTACATTAAGATCATTGGGCTACAAGACAGCTATTTTATCTGGAGGTTTTACCTATTTTGCTAAACGTCTGCAGGATAAATTGGGCATGGACTATATCTATGCCAATGAGTTAGATATAAAAGATGGAAAGGTTACCGGGCATGTGACCGGCGATATTGTCGATGGAGAACGCAAGGCCACTCTTTTGAGAGAAATTGCCCAAAAAGAGGGGATTAATATGGAACAGGTGATCGCTGTAGGCGATGGTGCTAATGATCTGCCGATGCTTAGTATCGCTGGTCTTGGCATTGCATTTCGCGCCAAGCCTATCGTTAGGCAAACGGCTAAGCAGTCGATATCTAACCTGGGGCTTGATGGAATATTGTACTTGATAGGGTTCAGAGACAGGGACTGGTTCGATTATGACCCGCATTCAGATATCCAGAATTCTGTGTGAGGAGCTCTCAAGTGGCTCGGCTTGCAAAAATGGCCCACAGAAAACAGGTTCAAAAATGTCTCCCTGGCTACCGATTCGCTGAGGTTCCTTTCTGGACTTGAGGTCTTTTTCCGGGTTTACAGGGCCTCTTCCCCATCTTCTGTAGCGAAATCATAATCCATGACGTTGCTAGGCTGCTGGATATAATAACCCTGAATGTAGTTAACACCTGACTGCCATAATATGGGCAGCAAACCGGCGTTGTCTACCATTGGCGCTATGGTGAGCTTGCCTTGGGCCTGCAGTGAGCTAACCAATGTTTTCAACTCCTCCCTGGCCTCATCGTCCCCAGTGAGCTTGGTAATATAAGAGCCGTCCATCTTGATATAGCTAAACGGGATTTTCTTGATCGCCTGAAAGGAGCTAAGCGTCTCGCTGAAGTTTGTTAGTGCGCTCTTGCACTGCAATGTAGCGATGCTGTTAACAAATTTATAGACCTGATCCTGGTCAGCCAGGAGATCGGTTTCGCTAATTTGAAAAATGATAGAGTCAGCGGGTAGCTGTAGTTCATTGAGCAGTTCGCCAAGCCAAGGTATCAGCTGCGTGTCGCCTATGGACTGTGCACTAATATTAATAAAGAGATCTGTCTTGTGCTCTTTTAAAATATGCTTTGCAAGTGTGCGTATCGCCGTTTCTATCGCCCACCTTTCAATCTGTATGATCAGGTTGCTATCATGGGCGGTTTTCAGAAAATGGGAGGGTGATATTTCGCTGCCTTCCCCATCGGGCATGCGCAGCAGGCTTTCGTAATGTTTGGCTGAACTCCCATGAAGACTGACTATTGGCTGATATACCAGCGTGAATAGTTGCTGCTCTAGTGCTTGCTGTAATAGTTGGAGTATCTTTTTGGTATTAATCTCATACTGGGCATCAGTATTGTGCAGATGAACACCATTGCCGGTTCCACTATGCTTTATAACAAACTCTGCGGCTTCGCGTGCTTTAGCGATGATCTCTTCAGGGTTTTCCGTGTTCTCATTGAGTATCGAAATGCCAATGCTGGCGGTGAGATTCAGTGTCAACTCCCCCGTCTCTGTTTTGAGCTGGGCAACAGCGTCGCAGGTTTTTTGTGCCAGTATCTGGGCCGTATTGGTATCACAGTTGGTTAAAAGTGCGGCAAATTCAGTGGTGCCCATGTTGGCCAAAATGTGTGGAGGTTTAATCACTTCCTGTAGAGTGCGAGCGATGTCGCCAAGTAGCTTATTCATACTCGCCGTATCAATACGCGATTCCAGTTCAGCTATTTTATCTGGCTGAATGCACAGTACTGTGCATTTTTGTTGGGTGGCATAGGCTTTTTCAATAGCTTTATCGACCTGTTCATTAAATGAGGCAATGTTTCTTAAACCAGTGACCGTATCCTGATGGCCTGGTGCTATCTGCTCTACTTCATGTGCCACTGGCCGAATGATGACCTGGGTACAGTTTTCGCCGTCATATTGTGCTAGTGACAGGCTCATTTTGACGTCAAAGTCAGAGCTGCCCTCCTGGACTGCTCGGTAGTTGAATTGATGGGTTTCAGCGGTATCATTGGTGAATGATTTCAGAAAGGTCTTGAAGCCTGCCTGGTCATCTGCTGAGACCAGATCCATGACGGGTAACCCCTCCAAGTCGTCAAAATCACTATATCCGAACAGCTTTACATAGATGCTGTTGGCATAGATATGCATACCGTCATGAAGGTAGGCAATGGCGTCCCGGGAACTGTCAAGCAGTAGCCTGCAACGTTTTTCCACCTCCCTCAGGGCGACCTCCGCAGTGTGTTTTTTTCGTCGATCGTAGAGGTTTTCCAGTTCACGCAGGGCCACCAGTTGCAACTGTTCTTGCTGGATAGAAGGGACCGCGTCGCGCATCCCTGCATGGAGCGCCTTGAGCAGGTCATCTTGATTATCATCTTGAGTCAATAGTATGACTGGAATGTCCTGCTCCAGTTTTTTGATCTCTTCCAGGGCGTCAAAGGGATCTGCGTTTTTAGCATTCATGGTTGCAAAACAGAGATCCCATGGGCACCGTTGCTGCAGTAGTTTGGTGAGGTGCTCCATCGACTCAACCTGTTGCGCCTGAGTGGCTCTGCCTGCGTTGCGCAGCAGATTGATCAGCTCTTCTGCCTCATTTTGTGAGGTGTTCAGGGTCAGTAAGCGAATAGTTTTTGCATTTTCTGGCATGGTTAATATCAAATCTCTATAAGAATCAAAAGTAGCCTGTTGCGGTTATGCATACTATGGTAGTGGTGAGTTATGACAGTTAGATATCGGGCCAGGCATCGTCCAGTTTGTCATCTGTGTTGTTTTCATTTTCGTTGCTCTGCTTATCTGGTTCAAATATGAACTGGAAAAAATTACCCAGTACAGCGGTGCGCTCGCTAAGCCGACCATAAGTCAATTCACCATGCTGGTTTAATACTACCTGCATCCCCTGCTTAAAGGGAAGATTGGGTGTTATCAATGTGGCGGGTTGCTTGGCAAAGGGCGGGGCAGGTAATAGCAGTGCTCGTATATAATCAGATTTCCTTTTTTCATGGGTCATAACTTTAGCCCCACAGGGTATAGCGCCGTGCGTCAATAACTCGACACCCATAAGGGATTCAATGGCCGAAACCTGATGAATCCAGCGAATGATTGCTATGCTCCAGACCTGTGCTGTATGTTCATTGATGCCTATTGCCTCACCCGTTTTAATCTCCTTGGGTATCTCTTTTTCCCAGCGAATACAGTAGCCAGCATGGCTGGCGTTAACCAGTTGTGCATGATAGATAGTGTGGCTTGGGCTATGGTTATTGTCGCCGGTTACTGAGAAAGGCGGTTTGTTCCCCTCAAGGTGTATCTTATCGGTAATAGTTTGTGAATGTTTGGCCGACCAGTGGATGAGATCCAGATTCTTTCTGCTGCTAGAGTCTGTTATATGATGAGCGTCAGACCAAACATCCTTGGGGTCACTAATAGTGGTGACGTCTTTTCCCGCAAAAACCTGGGTTGATTTAGCTCCCTGTTGATTGGGCTTAATCCTGGGGTCATCAGGTTTTGTCTGTAATTGGGTTTCGAAGTTAATACCGCCTGATGTGTAGTAGTGTGCGGCACTAAAGCCAACACAGAGGTCCACTGCCTTGTTGCTGGGTAAGCGGTTATGGGCTCGGTCTGTTTGTGAATGCCAGGTGGTGGTCAAGTGGCGTAAAATGTCTTTATCGATTGTTTCAGGTATTGTGATCTCTTTGACATAGGCGTCCAGATTGGACTCGGACTGTGCAAGATAGTTACTCATATAATCGATCAGTCTGGAAAAGTCCATCCCTCGCTGGAGGGGAGACCTCCTATTTCCTAGTGTATCGGTATGACAGGGTGGTTTGTCACGGCCAAGATCGACCACAAAGCCTGAGTTTTCTGTAATAGAGCCCAAAACAACATGCTTTGCCCACAACTCAGTTGCCTCATAGACATGGAGGATATCGCTTTGGCGTAACTGGTTGGTTTGGCAACAACTGAGCATCAGTACTCTTTTGTAGGTTTCGGCAATGGTTGATCTGCTGATATAGCGGTATTCCTCGTCAGGTATTGCAGTATCATGAATCTGGTTGGCCTCGGCAATTAGGTAGATCTGGTGTAGCTCATGCCAGTTATTGGTGGAGGGTGTAGAGTAGAGTTGATGCGACCTTAATATATTGTTGGATAGGCAGCGAAGCGCCCTTTCCAGCGCAACCAGCAATATCTTTTTTCGTTTGCGTGAGCGTGTGTTCTCAGCATGGGCAATATCAAAAATAATAATCTTGTAAGTGGTGGCTAGCTGGTTATCCAATGCTGTGGCCAAGCGGGATATTTTGAGTGCTTTTTTGGGGAGAAATATGGGTTTATTCAGATAGTGTTTGCCGAGTGATCGGCTAACAAAAAGCATTGCAGGCCTGATGATCTCTGTAAGCTTTAGCCTCTCATCGGGATTAACGATCAGCTGGTTCAGTTCAAGGATGGCGTGATAGAGCAGTCGGGAAGCTTCGCCGAGGTTAATCATCGGTAGCTGGTCAACCCATCTCTGCAAGTGTCGGGGGGTGGGTTCGCAGAAAGAGAGCGTTGTTAGTGTGCGCTCAGGAATGGAAAATTCTATGGCTGGTTTATTGAAGGGCATTGCTTGAATCCATCACTTGATAGTTGACCTTGCTTATTAAAAAACAGTAAAAAATCTGATGTTGGTGTATTGTAAATATCGGTGTGTTTTCAATGGTGTTAGCTGTACTAACCTACTGCTTTGACCTCCTCAATATAGGTGCATTATCAATTTTTTGCCAGAGGGAGGGGTAGAATTTAGAGGGTAAATGCATCCCTGACCTATAGAAAAGCGGATTTGGCACCTTGCCCCGCTATCTCCTTGACCAGCCGCGGAACCAGATAGCCTGGCAACTCATTGCGCAGTTGGTCGAACAGGTGAGTAATCTGTGCGTGACTCATTGAAAAATGTGCTGCACCCTGAACTCGGTCAAGGGTATGCAGATAATAGGGCAATACACCGACATCAAACAGGCGTTCACTCAGGTTTTTCAGTGCCTCCAGGCTGTCATTAACACCTTTGAGAAGTACACTTTGGTTCAGAAGGGTAATATTTGCTTTCTGTAGAGGTGCTAGCGCCCGCTTGACCGAATCATCCAGTTCATTGGCATGGTTGGTGTGCAGAACCAGCACCGGTTTCAGGGAGGTGCTGGTCAGCCAATTCACCAGATCAGTTGTGACCCTCTGAGGAATAACTATGGGCAGCCGCGTGTGAACTCTTAACCGTTTAATATGTTTAATGCAGGCAAGGTCACGAATTAGCTGGGCGAGCCACTGATCACTTTGCAAAAGCGGTTCCCCGCCGCTGTATATTACTTCATTTATGCTGGTATCTCTTCGGATGTAATCCAACACCTGAGGCCATTGGTTACGGCTGATTCTATTTTCTTTATAGGGGAAGTGACGGCGAAAACAGTAGCGACAGTTAATGGGACAACTGCTGCTGAGCATCAATAATATCCGGCCCTGGTATTTTTGGATGATCCCTGGCTGGGGGTTGCTTTGTTTCTCCTGCAGAGGATCCATGCTAAACCCGGGTTGCGCAGCTGTTTCGATATTAAGGGGGATGATCTGCCGCAACAGGGGGTCGTGCCAGTCTCCAGGTTTTATTCGGCTGACAAAGGGTCGAGGAACTTTTAGCGGAAAACCGTTGGGATGGATGGTTTCTACCTCTTTCAGATGACCGCTGTTGCCGGTTAATGCCAGCAGCTCTTCTATGCTGGCTACCGGGTTAGAAAGCTCCTTCTGCCAACTTATGGAGTGCATAGTGGTTGTGGTTCGAGGTATGATTGGATCCATTTTGTGATACAGCTGTAATTGATTAACAAGTGAGGAAGTATGGCGAGCTATTCTACCAATGAATTTCGTTCCGGTCTTAAAGTTTTGCTGGAAGGTGACCCCTGCAGTATCTTGGAGAATGAATTTGTTAAACCTGGCAAGGGCCAGGCATTTAACCGGGTCAGATTACGTAATCTTAAAACAGGTCGGGTTTGGGAGCGCACATTTAAGTCTGGCGAATCGCTCGAAGCCGCTGATGTGATTGACCTGGATATGGAATATCTTTACAGCGATAGTGAGTTTTGGCACTTCATGATGACTGACGGTTCCTACGAGCAGCACGCGGCAGATGCAAAGGCTGTGAATGGCGTGACAGACTGGCTCAAAGAGCAGGAAACCTACGCGGTGACTCTGTATAACGGTGCAGTGTTAACGGTAACGCCACCTAATTTTGTAGAGCTGGAGGTCACTGAAACAGACCCCGGTCTCAAGGGAGATACCGCCCAGGGTGGTAGTAAACCGGCAACCCTGCCCACTGGCGCCGTAGTTAAAGTGCCACTTTTCATCAATATCGGTGACGTGCTGCGCATCGATACCCGCACGGGTGAGTACCAGAACAGGGTTAGCAAATAGTTGCCTTTGGACACCAACCGATGGAAACCTTCGGCGCAGATGGCGGCACTGCGCCGAAGGGCTGATACTTACCGCGAAATACGTTGCTTTTTTCATGAGCGGTCGGTTCTGGAGGTCGAAACACCGCTTCTGTCCAGTGGGACAGCTTCAGACCCGCATCTGCGCAGCCTGGCCACGGTGGACGGTCGTTATCTGCAAACCTCTCCTGAGTTTGCTATGAAGCGACTATTGGCGGCTAACAGTGGCTCGATCTACCAAATTTGCAAGGCCTTTCGTGAGGGTGAGTCAGGGGCGCGCCATAATCCTGAATTTACGATGCTGGAGTGGTATCGCGTGGGTTTCGATCTGTCAAATTTGATGGATGAAGTGGCTGATCTTGTCAGACAACTAACTGGGCGAACGCAGGTTGAAATTTTTACTTACGCTGAGCTTTTTGAACAATATCTTGGCATAAACCCCCACCTGGCTTCGATTCAGGAGTTGGCCGAAATTGCTGCGCAGCGGATCGATTTTAGTTTTTCAGATGAGGACTCAGATACGCTGCTCGATCTTTTGCTATCACATCTGATCGAACCCCAACTAGGGCGTGCAGGTATGACTTTTGTCTGTGAGTACCCAGCAAGTCAGTGTGCCTTGGCAAGGTTAAAAACGGGTAAAAACAGCGTTGTGGTGGCTGACCGGTTTGAACTGTACCTGGAGGGTATGGAGTTGGCTAATGGTTACCATGAGTTGGCCGATCCAAAGGAGCAGCAACAAAGATTTTTCGGTGATGCTGAAATGCGAAAAAAGCTGAATTTACCTCAGGTCAGGCAAAGCGAATTGCTCATCGGAGCGCTGCAGTCTGGGTTGCCTGATTGTTCCGGTGTCGCTCTGGGGTTGGACCGACTATTGATGGTAATGCTCGGTGAAGAGCGGATCGAATCTACCCTATCCTTCGCCTTCGACCGAGCCTGATAGCGTAGCCGGCCCAGGTGTGCGGTTGCCAATCAATTCACCCAGCCTTAGCGTCTGGTCTGCGGTGAGCTGTGATTGCCAATTGATGGCATCCTTGCCAAACAATAAAATCACTGTTGAGCCTAGTTTAAAACGCCCCATCTCATCACCCTGATTCAGTTTTACGCCCTGATCGTAATGGCTGATAGATATCTCATCCCTGGTGGGTACGACCTGCTCGGTCCAGACCGTCTCAATGCCAGCGACAATCATTGCACCCACCATAATCACCGCCATCGGGCCCATCTCGGTTTCAAAATAAGCGATCATACGCTCGTTACGGGCAAAAAGACCCTGGATTTTCTCTGTAGTAAAGGGACTGACCGAAAAAAGGCGGCCGGGAACATAGTGAGTCTCCTTGAGCGTTCCGGCAACCGGCATATGAACCCGGTGGTAGTCTTTGGGTGACAAATAGATGGTTGCAAAAGTGCCATCTACAAACTGTGCAGCCAACTGATCGGCACCGGCTAGCAGTTCTGTCAGTGAGTAATCATGATTTTTAGCCTGGAAAATACGATCATTTTCAATGCGGCCGATCTGGCTGATTTGGCCGTCCACGGGTGAGATGATATTGCTATCGTCTCGGTCCATCGGCCGTGCATCTGGTTTGAGCGCCCGGGTAAAAAAGGCATTAAAGTTTTTGTAGGCCTGTGCATCTGGAAACTGTGCTTCTTGCATGTTGACATCATAGGCGCTTATAAAACTGCTGATCAGCAGGTTTTTCAGCCAGATCCATTCGCAATCAGCCAGTTTCGCTGTCAGGCGTGAAAGCAGGTGATGGGGTAGTAGATATTGCGCAGCCAGGAACAGCATGTTTTGCAGACTCGATAACATAGTAGTCAGGCTTCCTGCTCAATGGGTGTGTCGGTATCGTTACCCCATTCAGACCAAGAACCGGGGTAGGCTCTTATCCGCTCAAAGCCCAGGGCCTTGCCCAGCAGGTAGGTAAAGCCGGAACGGTGGTGGGTCTGGCAGTGAGTGACAATATCTTTGTCGGCGCTAATGCCGAGATTTGCAAGCTCGGTTCTAATCTCTTCCAGTGGCCGGATGCGTAGGTCGCGTTGTCGGTCCATACCCTGTGTCCACTCGTAGTTGGATGCACCGGGAATATGGCCTGAACGTGCCGATACCTTGCGTTCTCCACGGTATTCCTCTGCTGACCGGGCATCCCATATAATAAAATCATCGGCATCCAGCCTTTGCAAAATGGTGTCTTTATTTGCGATTGGCTCCCTGTTTATTGGCCAGTTACCAGTGGTGGGAACAGGGTTTGTCGCTTGTGTGGAAACCGGCAGCCCTGCGCCGACCCAGGCGTGAATACCTCCGTTCAGGTAGGAGTAGCGTTGATGCCCGATCACATCCAGTGTCCATATCAGACGGCCTGCCCAGCCGCCACCCTCATCATCATAGGCGATTACGTGGCGATTGGCAGCCAGCCCGAGATCGCCAAAGAGCTGGTTGAGTTTGTCTGAATCGGGCAACTTTCCCGGCGCAGGGGGCGTGCCAGCAAGCAGTGCCTGAAAGGGCAGGTGGATGGCGCCGGGTAGATGGGCTTGCTGGTAGCTTTCTTGCTTGCTGAGATCCAGTATCAGCAGGTCATCTCTTTTCAGGCAGGAGCTGAGCTGTTCAGGTTCAATAATCAGTGGCAGTGTTGTCGGGTCATTCATTTTGATGGGGCCGTTTAATAGAAACAGGTCTGGAATTGTAAAGCAACGCTGTTATCCTGTCAGTTTCATCAAAGGTAATTTTTTAGTGTGTTTTCCCGCTCCTCTGGTTGAAGCAACCCTGATTCGCCGTTACAAACGGTTTCTGGCTGATGTCATGTTTTCCGATGGCCGCCAAACTACTGTGTACTGCCCAAATACAGGCAGTATGCGCTGCTGTGCAGAGCCGGGTAGCCGCATCTGGCTGTTGAAATCGGATAACCCGAAGCGTAAATATGCCTATACCTGGGAGCTGGTTGAGCCTGAGCCTGGGCACCTGGCCTGTATTCACTCAGTGCGTGCCAATGCGTTGGTGGCTCAGGCCATCGAAACACAATCAATTGCTGAACTGAAAAATTATAGCCTGATTGCGCGGGAAGTTCGTTACGGAGAGGAAAACAGTCGAGCAGACCTGTTGCTGGCGGGGCCGAAGGGAAACTGCTATGTTGAAATAAAAAGCGTAACGCTGCATAGAGGACAAGGTGTGGGCCTATTCCCTGATGCGGTGAGTACCCGGGGTACCCGACACCTTCGAGAGTTGCAGCGAGTGGTCAGCATGGGCGAAGAAGCACTGCTCATTTTTTGTGTGCAGCATACCGCCATTACCCACGTATCACCGGCTTGGAAGATCGATCCTGTTTATGCAAAAACTCTGGGGCAGGCAGTAGAATCCGGGGTGGGTGTTCTGGCCTATGGGACCGATATCAATGTGCAGGAGATGGTGCTTTCCCGGTCGGTAGACTTTGCTCTGGAGCCGCCAGTTACCACATTTAAAACTAGAGTTTAATTGTATCTCATGGCTAGTGACTTGAAATGTTAAGTACCTGACTAAGCGTTGCCGTTTTTATGCCACTTTCTTTTATTTTCCATCATCAGGTTTAAAATCACCGTCTTTCAGACGGTACAGTTGCACTTTAAATGTCTATAAATAAACATGTAAAGCGCATCCTTATAAAAAACAATGGTGGTAAAGTCCACCGTTGGCATGACTTTAGTTGCTTTTACTGAACGGGAGATCAGAAGGGTAAGGTGTCCGCAATTACTATCCCTGTAACCTTGGACACCCCTGGCTTCCGTGCTGGGTAGTCTCATCCTGAGACGGTCACACTTCCTTGTGCGCAGTTATTAGATCATGACGGCGTTAGCCTGTCTCTAGCCCATTAGTATTAGCCCATGATCCTAGGTTCCTCAGTTGACCGCTCCATTCTAATAGTAACTTGTTGATATAAATGCAATTAGTTTTGATCTATCTCTTCATCCGCTGGGTGAGTCACGCTACAGGGAAGATTGCACGCTTGTGGCGGCACAGTG
>Ga0190303_1000110_pt1 | contig 32957 bp, 32 predicted proteins | sample 48700701_MG_FD_161672 | JGI IMG/M metagenome (GOLD analysis project Ga0190303, IMG submission 161672) | Hydrothermal vent sediment bacterial communities from Southern Trench, Guaymas Basin, Mexico - 4870-07-0-1_MG | ecosystem: Environmental > Aquatic > Marine > Hydrothermal vents > Sediment ... | reverse complement strand
TTACCTAATTATTTTGGCTTAGAAGGGTTTGATGTAGATATTTCGGTATGGGAAGTAGCTAAAAGTGTGTTAATTTATTTAGGGATTCCATTTTTAGCAGGATTTTTAAGTCGAAAATATTTGGTAAAATTTAAAGGTGAAAATTGGTACAATCATAAATTTATTCCATTTATTTCACCAATTACGCTAATTGCATTGTTAGCAACTATTGTTTTAATGTTTAGCTTAAAAGGAGAATTAATTGTTGAAATACCTTTTGATGTATTGAAAATTGCAGTACCATTAGTTATTTATTTTGTGTTGATGTTCTTTGTAAGTTTTTTTGTTGGAAAAGCAATGAATATTGATTACAAACGTAACGCAGCGGTTGCTTTTACAGCTACCGGAAATAATTTTGAGCTAGCTATTGCTGTCGCAATTGCCGTTTTTGGACTAAATTCTCCACAAGCATTTACAGGGGTAATCGGTCCTTTAGTTGAGGTTCCTGTATTAATAATTTTAGTAAAAGTATCACTGTATTTAAAGAAAAAATACTACGCATAAAATATGTTCAACTGGATTCAACAAATAGCAGATTGGTTTGTTTTTGATGTTTTAAAACTTCAAGAAGGAAATCATTTAGCTGAAGCTTTAAACTTTTTCATTTACGATAGTGTGAAAATTTTATTATTGGTTTTTGTTATTATCTTTTTTATGGGAGTTGTAAATAGCTATTTTCCAGTTGAAAAAGTTCGAAATTATTTATCAAGAAAAAAATTGTACGGCTTTGAGTATTTAATGTCCTCGTTATTTGGAGTGGTAACACCATTTTGTTCTTGCTCATCAGTACCCTTATTTATTGGCTTTGTAAAAGGAGGGATTCCATTGGGAGTTACGTTTTCTTTTTTAATAACATCACCGCTCGTAAATGAAGTTGCTATCGGACTTTTTATAGGTTTATTTGGAATAAAAACAACAGTAATTTATGTAATAAGTGGTATTTTATTAGGAACTATCTCAGGGATGATACTTCAGAAATTAAAACTAGAAAAATATTTAACACCTTGGGTACAAAAGGTTCTTGAAAATTCACAAAAAGAAACTGATAAATTTGAAAACAAACTACTTCCATTTTTAGATAGGTTACCTTCAATTTGGACAGATACTAAATCAATTTTAAAAGGAATTTTACCCTATGTAATTATTGGAATTGCTATTGGAGGATTGATGCATGGATATATCCCAGAAGGATTTTTTGAAGCATATTTAAGTAAAGACAATTGGTTTGCAGTACCAATTGCAACCATTTTAGCAGTGCCTATGTATTCAAATGCTTCAGGAATTTTACCGGTTGTACAAGTGTTAGTAGCAAAAGGAATTCCGTTAGGTACAGCTATTGCATTTATGATGGGTGTAGTTGGGCTTTCATTACCAGAAGCAATGCTATTAAAAAAAGTAATGACTTTTAAATTGATTGGAATTTTCTTTGGTGTGGTAACCCTCTGTATCATAATTTCAGGATATGTATTTAATGTAATTTTTTAACAAAATAAATTTTCAATAATGAAACAACTTAGCATTTTAGTAATCACAATAGTTAGTATAGTTCTATTTTCTTGTAATGGAAAGGCTCAAAAAAAGGATGAAATTAAAGTTATAATTACCAATAAAATTGAAGTTATGGATTTTCATTCTACACATAGATGTATGACTTGCAACGCAATTGAATCAAGTACTAAATATACATTAGATACTTATTTTTTAGAAGAATTAAAAAATGAAAGCATTACACTTCAAATAGTAAATGTTGATGATGAAAAAAATTATAACCTAGCTGAAAAATTTGAAGCAACAGGAACCGCATTATTTTTAAATGTAATTGTTGACGGGAAAGAAACTCAAATTGATTTAACTGAATTTGCTTTTATAAAAGGAAACGACCAAGAAGCATTTTCAACAGAATTAAAAGCAATGTTAGAGACTGAGTTAAAAAAAATATAAATGGAGTATTTGCAATCGCTACTCGAGAACTATAACATTCCAATTTTATCTGCTTTGGTGTTAGGGTTAATGACTTCAATAAGTCCGTGCCCACTAGCAACAAATATAACTGCAACTGCATTTATATCTAAAAACATTTCAAATAAGCGATTGGTGTTTTTAAGCGGTGTAATTTATTCTTTAGGAAGAGCTTTTAGTTATACAGCAATTGGACTCATTTTATTTTTTGGCGCAAGTAAATTCCATGTGGGGAGGTTTTTTCAGCAAAATGGAGAAAAGTTTTTAGGACCATTGCTAATCATTATTGGATTAATAATGTTGAATGTTATTCGGTTAAATTTTCTAGGGAAATCAAATTTTACTGAAAATTTTACTGAAAAATTAAAAGGAAAAGGATTGTTAGGTTCATTTTTAATAGGTGTAATTTTTGCATTGGCATTTTGCCCATATAGTGGAGCGTTGTATTTTGGGATGTTAATACCAATGACTATTTCAAGTGTTGACGGTTTATATTTACCAATTATTTTCGCTTTTGGAACAGGATTACCAGTAATTTTATTTACGTATTTATTGGCATTTGCAGCAGGTAAAGTAGGTGTATTTTACAATAAAATTGCTAAAATTGAAAAGGTAATGCGATCAATTACAGGGATAGTTTTTGTAATTACAGGAGTGTATTATGTGCTGATTTTTGCTAAACTCATTTAATTTGTTAAATTAGCCAAAAAATAAAACCTATGAAGTTCATCGAAGATATTAAAAACGCACCTATTGAGTCTAAAATTTTATTTGCAATAGTTGTTGTAGCCTTAATCTTTTACTCAGCTTTTATTACTGTTTAAGTAAGAAATTTATAAATTAATTTTTTAATTCATTTATAAATTTTAGTAAATCATCAATTTCTACGTGATCCATCATAATTACTTTATACCAACTATTAGTACCATCATGAGTATCTGGAACTAATCCATATTTTTGAGCCAATTCTTCTGGTACATATTGAGATTTTAAAGTTACAATATTCATATAAGGATCTCTAAAGTATTCAATATTTAGATTGTCTAATTGTTTACAAAACCATTCGGTGCGTAATAAAAGTGTATTTATTTTTTCGAACCAACCATAATAACCGTAGCTAAATAAAATCATCCAAACAGCAATCGCATTTGCACCAGAACGGCTTCCAACCATAGTTAAATCCATTCCATCTACATATTGAGCTTCTTTAGTTAAAACATTTTCAATTAAGCCTTTTCTACATAAGAAAACGCCAGTTCCGTAAGGAGCTTGTAGCATTTTATGTGCATCAATGGTAATGGATGAAATATGTGGATTTTGAAAATTAATAGTCGAATTTTTATTAGAAATCGGGTAGATGAACCCACCAAAAGCACCATCAACATGAATTTTAAATTCAACGTTGTGTTTGGTTAAAATATCAGCATATAGATCTGGATTATCTACAGATCCAAACATAGTAGTTGCCATGTTTGAAATAACCATAAAATATTTTTTTCCTTCTGAAATTAAATTTTGAACAATAACATCTAATTCTTCAGCAATAATTTCTCTAGAATTGAAATCTACAGGAATGCTAACAGTGTCTACACTTAATAAGTTTGAACCTTTATGAACAGAATAATGAGTATCTTCAGAAGATAAAATTACCATTTCATTTAAAGTAGCGTTAAAATCTTTTTTAAATTCATTTCTATAAATCCAAAGTGCTTGAATATTTGCTTCAGTACCACCTGTAGCAATATAACCATCATATTCATTTTCTTCGGCTTTAAAAATATCTACAGCCAATACTTTTAATACTTCTTTTTCTAAATCTTGTGAACCTTTAAAAGCACCTTCAGATTTTCCTGTTGTATGGCAACCAATATTGTTTGGGTTGGCTATAAACGATTTTAGTAATGGAGAATCGTTTAAAAAAGCACCACTTGTATTAAATACGTTTGCATCTAATTTAGAAACAGGATACCCTAAAGATTTACTTTCTTGAAAATCAATATTTTCTTCTAAAGCTTCATCAATTCGTTTAATTAATTTCTCTTTTGAATATTTTTTCCAATACTTCATAAATTAATAATTTTATGGTTTATTTAAAAAATAACCATTTTAAAGTCTTATTTTAAATATTTCGCAAAAATACACTTTTTTTAATAGTAAAAGCATTTCTATTTATTGATGTTAAAAGAAATAGTAGATTCAATAAAAAATAGTAATTTTAATTTTTAAATCACTTTATTTTTTGGAGTTAGAAATACAAATAAAAACTTTACCTACATTACCTGGCGTTTATCAATATTATGATAAAGACGGGACTATTTTATATGTTGGAAAAGCTAAAAATCTAAAAAAAAGAGTTGCTTCCTATTTTACTAAAAACCATGAGTACGGTAAAACAAAAATATTAGTAAAAAAAATAGCGAATATTAAACATATTGTTGTTGATACGGAAACTGATGCATTGCTTTTAGAAAATAATTTAATTAAAAAATACCAACCTCGCTATAATGTGATGTTGAAAGACGACAAAACGTACCCTTGGATTTGTATAAAAAAAGAACGATTTCCACGTATTTTTTTAACTAGAAATGTAGTTAAAGATGGCTCTGAATATTTTGGTCCTTATACTTCAGTTAGAACAGCAAAGGCACTGTTAGATTTAATTAAAGAATTGTATTTATTAAGAAGTTGTAATTACGATTTAAGTAAAAAAAATATTAAAATTGAAAAATACAAGGTGTGTTTAGATTTTCACATTGGAAACTGCAAAGGAGCTTGTGAAGGGTTGCAAACTGAAGAAAATTATTTAGAAGATATTGTTTCAATTAGAAATATTATCAAAGGAAATTTTAAAGAATCTTTAAAGCTGTTTCAGAAATTAATGATGCAATATGCAGCGGGAATGGAGTTTGAAGAGGCGCAAAAAATTAAAGAAAAAATAGATTTATTAGCTAATTATCAGGCAAAATCAACAGTTGTAAATCCTTCGATTACCAATGTAGATATTTTTTCAATTATTTCTGATGAAAGTTACAGCTATGTGAACTTTTTTAAAATTATAAATGGTGCTATAATTCAATCTCATACTACTGAAATTAAAAAGAAACTAGACGAGACAGATAAAGAATTATTAGAATTGTCAATTGTTGAAATTAGACAGCGATTTAATTCACAATCGAAAGAAATTTATGTGCCTTTTGAAGTAGATTTAGGAGAAAATATTAAAGTAACAATTCCTAAACTTGGAGATAAAAAACGAATTGTAGATTTAAGCCTTAGAAATGCAAAATATTATAGGCAAGAGCGTTTTAAACAAATTAAAATTGTTGATCCAGATAGACATGTGAAAAGAATAATGGCACAAATGCAGAAAGATTTACGACTAACCGTTGAACCAAGGCATATTGAGTGTTTTGATAATTCGAATATTCAAGGAACAAATCCGGTTGCGGCTTGTGTAGTTTTTAAAAATGGCAAGCCAAGTAAAAAAGAGTATAGACATTTTAATATAAAAACTGTTGAAGGGCCAGATGATTTTGCCTCTATGGAAGAGGTTGTTTTTAGGCGCTATAAACGACTTCAGGAAGAAGGACAGGATTTACCACAGTTAATTGTTGTTGATGGTGGAAAAGGGCAATTATCAGCATCATTAAAAAGTTTAGATGTTTTAGGTTTAAGAAATAAAATTGCAATTATTGGAATTGCAAAACGCTTGGAAGAAATTTATTATCCAGAGGATTCAGTTCCATTATATTTAGATAAAACTTCTGAAAGTTTAAAAATTATTCAACAATTGAGGAATGAGGCACATAGATTTGGAATTACACATCATAGAAATAAACGCAGTAAAAGTGCGTTAACAAATGAGTTTGAACAAATTTCAGGAATTGGTAAACAAACTATTGTATCTTTATTGAGATATTTTAAGTCGGTTAAAAGAATTAAACTAGCGTCTTTAGGTGAAATTGAAAAAGTAATTGGTAAAAATAGAGCTACAATAATTTATAAATATTTTCAAAAAAAAGTAATATGAAAAAGATTTTAATATTTGTCTTTATTTGTTCTGTAAATCTTGTGTTTTCACAAGAAATTACAGAAAAAGAGGATATTAAAGTAGGTTTAGTGCTTAGTGGAGGAGGTGCAAAAGGATTGGCTCATGTAGCTGCTATAAAAGTTATAGAAGAGGCGGGAGTACGTATAGATTATATTGGAGGAACTAGTATGGGAGCTATTGTTGGATCATTATATGCTTCGGGTTATAATGCAGAGCAATTAGATTCAATTGTTAGATCTGTAGATTATTTTAAAATTATGTCTGATGATGTACCACGAAAATCAAAACCATTTTATGAAAAAGAAAGTGGTGAAAAATATGCTTTATCATTACCTATAAAAAATAAAAAAGTTGGAATTCCAACAGCGTTATCTGAAGGGCAAAATGTATTAAACTTATTAACTAGGTTAACACAGCACGTTAATAATATTAACGATTTCAGTAAATTGCCAATACCGTTTTTGTGTATTGCCACCGACCTAGAAACTGGTGAGCAAGAAATTTTAAAAGAAGGGTTTTTACCCGAAGCAGTGAAAGCAAGTGGCTCGTTTCCAACGTTATTAGCTCCAGTTATAATTAACGGTAAACTATTGTCGGATGGTGGTATTGTAAATAATTTTCCGGTTGATGAAGTTAAAGCAATGGGAGCCGATATTATTATTGGGGTAGATATACAAGGAGGTTTAGAGGATAAAGATGCGTTAGATTCTGCAGTAAAAATATTAAACCAAATTGTAGGTTTTCAAATGTATAAATCGTTAGTAGCTAAACACGATAAAGTTGACGTGCTAATAAAACCTAATATGAAAGATTTTGATGTGGTTTCGTTTGATAAAATAAAAGAAATAATACAAGAAGGAGACGTAGCTTCACGTATTAAAATGGCAGAGTTAAAAAATATTGCAAGCCGTCAAATTAAAAAAGAGAGCCCAAAAATAAACACTAAGCAAATTCAAAAATTTCACATCAAAAGAATTGAAATAGAAGGAAATAAAAGTTATACAAGAGCATATATTTTAGGTAAATTAAATTTAAAAAATAAAGATACTACAAGTTATAAACGTTTAATTGAAAGTATTAATAATTTATCGGCTACTGGTAATTTTGAGAATATTCAATATAGAATTGATGATGATATAGATGGAAGTATTGTGAAATTTAAAGTGAAAGAGCAACCCATTTCAATTTTTTTACAATTAGGAGTTCATTATGATGATCTATACAAAACAGGAATATTAATAAATACAACAGCTAAACATTTGTTATTTAAGAACGATGTTCTGTCGGCAGAGATTGTTTTGGGGGATAATATTCGTTACAATTTTGATTATTTTATTGATAACGGGTTTTATTGGAGCTTAGGTCTAAGATCAAGGTATAATAATTTTAGCGCCAATGTTATTTTTGATGATGCTAACGTTAATAAAATTAACTTAGAGTATGAAGATATTACAAACCAAATATACCTTCAAACAGTTTTCAATAGAAAATTCGCAATTGGTGTTGGAGTTGAGCACAAATTGATAAAAGCTTTTACTGAAACAATATCTTCTCTTGAAGTTAATTTGGTTACAAGTGACAAAAAAAGAGGTTACTTTGATAAGTCCAACTATTTTAATTTAATATCCTATTTAAAAATAGACACCTATGATAAAAAGTATTTTCAGAAAAAAGGATTTTATTTAGATGTAGATTATAGATGGTACTTAGCCTCATCAGATTATCAAAATGATTTTTTATTAGAGCATATTGATTTTACTTCATTTTCTCAGTTGAAAGGGGAAATAGGTTTGGCACATACGTTTTTTAATAAATTGACAATGCACTTTACGTCAGAGGCAGGTATTACTATTGGCGAAAATAAAAATAGAGTACTAGACTATAATGTTGGTGGGTATGGTGAAAACTATATTAATAATTTCACACCTTTATTTGGGTATGATTTTGCAGAATTAAGTGCGAATTCGTTTTTAAAATCAGCTTTAACATTTAGATATGAATTTTTGCCGAAAAATTATATTTCTGCTGCAGCAAATTATGCGAGGGTAGAACGTGATTTATTTAATGAAGGAAGAATTTTTGATAATACCAAATCTGGTTATATGGTTGGATATGGTTTAGATACTTTTTTAGGACCAGTTGAGATTAACTATTCTTGGTCGCCAGATCATTCAAAGAAATATTGGTATTTTAATGTTGGGTATTGGTTTTAAAAAAAAAGCCCTGCAATAATTGCAGGACCTTTTAGATATTGTTAATGCCTTATTTAATAATTTCTCCTTTACTATTTGTAAAGTCAAATCTTAAATATTGGTAAGCATCTCTAGGTAAAATTTTAATCCACTTTTTATATTTTAAAAACCATCGATGCTGAATTGATGGAATCCCCTTTTTTAGATAAGCTGCAATAAAAGGATGAACATTTAATGTCATCTTTTTATGTTTTTTCGAATCAATAAGCTTATCAAGTTCGGCTGTAATTTTATCCAATAGTACTATTGGAGCTTCAACTTCACCAGAGCCGCTAGGGTTAGGCTCTTGAGTTTTAATAACCATTTCAGGTCTCACTCTTTGTCTTGTAATTTGAACTAATCCAAACTTAGTTGGAGGTAATATTTTGTGTTTGGTTCTATCAAACGACATTTCAGCTTTTAAATGATCAAATAATTTTTGTCTATGTTCAGCTGTGTGCATATCAATAAAATCAACAACTATAATTCCTCCCATATCACGCAATTGCAATTGCCTTGCAACTTCTGAAGCTGAAATTAAATTAACTTCAAGTGCAGTGTCTGCTTGTGATAACGCTTTGTTTGAACGATTTCCGCTATTTACATCGATAACATGAAGTGCTTCAGTGTGTTCAATTACTAAATAAGCTCCTTTACTCATTGAAACTGTACGACCAAAAGATGTTTTTATTTGTCGTTCAATTCCAAATTTTTCAAAAATTGGAACTTTGGAAGTATATAAACTTATAATAGATTCCTTTTTTGGAGCAATTTCTTGTAAATATTCTTTAATTTCTAAAAACAAAACTTCATCGTTTGTAACAATGTTTGTAAAAGAATCATTAAATAAATCTCTTAAAATTGAAGAGGCTCTATTTAATTCGCTTAATACTTTTACAGGTGTTTGTTGTGTTTTTACTGATCTAACTTTTTTACACATAACTACCCATCTTTCTAATGAGTTTTGTATATCTCTATCTAGATCGGCTACTTTTTTGTTTTCAGCTACTGTTCTAATAATTACACCAAAACCTTTTGGTTTAATGCTTTTTACTAGTCTTTTTAAACGTTCTTTTTCGTGTAAGTCGGTAATTTTTTGAGATACCGATACTCTTTCAGAAAATGGAACTAAAACCATATATCTACCAGCAATAGATATTTCAGAGCTCATGCGCGGTCCTTTTGTAGAAATTGGCTCTTTAACAATTTGTACTAGTGAATTTTGACCAGTTTTTAATACATCAACTATACTTCCGTGTTTGTCTATTTCTTTTTCTAGTTGAAAATTCTTTAAAGTGTAATCTTTAATTTTACCTGTGCTAATACCTTTTATAAACTTATTTAATGATAATAACTTTGCTCCTAAATCATGGTAATGTAAAAAACCATCTTTTTGGTAACCTACGTTAACAAAAGAGGCGTTTAAACCAGATAAAACTTTACCAGTTTTAGCAAGAAATATATCTCCTACAGAGAATTTATTCCCGTTAGTTTCCTTGTTTAAGGCTGTTAATCTACCATCTTTTAATAAGGCAAAGTCAATATCAGAGGAGTTTGATCTAATAATTAATTCCGTTTTCACTCTGAATTGTTTTTATGTTCAAGCATAAAAGCTTGAACTATTTATAATTAGTTTTTACAGGATTTGTACCCAACAATATTTACAAATTAATGTAAATATCTATTTCAATGAACTTTAATGTTAAAGAAAAAGTAAGCTAAGCTTACTTTTTCTTTTTGTGTCTGTTTGCTCTAGCTCTTTTTTTACGTTTATGAGTAGAGATTTTAGCTCTTTTTCTTTTTTTACCACTTGGCATAATAAAAGGATATTTTTATGTTAATAAATTATGTTGTGCCTACTTAATACTTACTTTGCTTTTTACACCTTCTACAAATACTTTTGCAGGTTTAAATGAAGGTATGTTGTGTGCAGGAATTTTAATAGTTGTGTTTTTTGAAATGTTTCTTCCAGTTTTTTCAGCTCTAGTTTTAATTATAAAACTACCAAAACCTCTTAAATAAACATTATCACCTTTTTCTAAAGATATTTTTACCTCGTCCATAAACGCTTCAACAGTTGCTAAAACATCAGCTTTTTCTATTCCAGACTTATCTGAAATACTTGATACGATTTCTGCTTTCGTCATTTTCTATTATAGTTATTTGTTATTATAAAATTAAGACGGCAAATATAGGATATATAAATCAATTTCAAAAAGTTAATTCACTAAAATTTAATCAATTAAATCTTGTATTATTGCATTTTATAAAAAAGCAATGAGTTTTTCTAATCAATTAGTATTGTGGTATTTACATAATAAAAGAAATTTACCTTGGCGTGCTACGGTAAACCCTTACCATATATGGTTGTCTGAAATTATTCTTCAGCAGACGAGAGTTGATCAGGGAATGAGTTATTATTTTAAGTTTGTTGAGAATTTTCCAGCAGTAATTGATTTAGCAAATGCTTCAGAAGAACAGGTGTTAAAATTATGGCAGGGGTTAGGGTATTATTCAAGAGCTAGAAACTTACATTTTTCAGCTAAATATATTGTAAGTGAATTAAAGGGTAAATTCCCTACAAATTATAACGATCTAATTAAACTTAAAGGTGTAGGTGATTACACTGCTTCGGCAATTGCTTCAATTTGTTATAATGAGGCAACTGCTGTTGTAGATGGGAATGTTTATAGAGTGCTAGCTCGTTATTTTGGGATATATACACCAATTAATTCAAGAAAAGGAGTTAAGGAATTTAAGCAATTAGCGCAACAACTATTAGATGTTGAAAATTCAGGAAACCATAATCAGGCTGTGATGGAATTTGGGGCACGAATGTGCAAACCTCAAAATCCAGATTGTACAATTTGTCCTTTAAACACTAGTTGCGTAGCACTATCAAAAAAACAAATTAAAGAACTTCCTGTAAAGGAGAAAAAGATAAAAATTAGGAAGCGATATTTTAATTATTTGGTAATTTTAACGAAGGATAATAAAACTAAATTAGTAAAACGAGAAAAAGGAATTTGGCTAAATTTGTATGAGTTTCCGTTAATTGAAACTTCAGAAGGAATAGATGAAAATCAGTTAGTTGAACATGAGAAATTTAACGAATTATTTAAAAAACTGCCTACAACTATTCAACTTTTTAATAAAGAAGTAATGGCTCATAAATTATCACATCAGTATATTTACACGAAATTTTGGGTGGTAAAAACGTCAAATTCATCAAATTTTTCACATCCATGGTCTTCAGTAAAAAAATACCCTGTTTCTACCTTAATTGATAATTTTTTAAATCAATATAAAAGCAACTAAATTTTTTAGTACTTTTGATATATAAATGAATTAAAATTATGGCTGGTACAATAAACAAAGTAATACTTATTGGGCATTTAGGAGATGAAGTAAAAATGCATTATTTTGAAGGGGGAAATTCTATAGGTCGTTTCCCTATTGCAACAAATGAAACATACACCAATAAGCAGACAGGAGAAAAGGTAACTACTACAGAGTGGCACAATATTGTGGTAAGAAATAAACTTGCTGAAATTTGCGAAAAATATTTAAATAAAGGCGATAAAGTGTATTGTGAAGGACGTATAAAAACACGCCAATGGGAAGGTGAAGATGGAGTTAAAAGATACACTACTGAAATTCACGTTATAGATATGACGTTTTTAACAACTAAAAGTGATTTAAGTTCGTCTCAACAGCCAGCCGAAGTTAAAAAACCTGCTGAACCTACAAATCAAGAAAAATCTATTAATGATGGTGCAGATGATGATGATTTACCATTCTAAGTTTAATTAAATTGAAATTAATTTGGATCCTGAACCCACGATTTTACTAATTTTATTTATTGAAAGTATTAATTATTGGCTATTGTCAAGCGCTATAGTTCTACTGCTTTTATTAGCTCTTTCGGCGCTAATTTCTGGAGCAGAAGTAGCATTTTTTTCACTTTCTCAAGAAGCACTTACAAAGGCTGCAGAATCTAAATCAAGAGTTGAGAAACGAGTAGCTGAGTTATTAGATAATCCACAAAAATTACTAGCAACAATACTTATCTCAAACAATTTTATTAATATTTTAATTGTATTAATATTTGCATATATAGGTGATACGGTATTTAGTAAAATTACTCCTGATGTGTTAAAATTTGGAATTGAGGTTGTATTAGTAACCTTTTTAATTTTATTGTTTGGAGAAGTTTTACCAAAAGTATACGCAACAAGAAACGCATTGAAATTTGCCTCATTTATGGCATATCCACTAAAGGTTCTAAATTTGTTATTAACGGTTATTAGTGTACCATTAATGAGTTTAACAAATGTTGTTGAAAACAGATTAGAAAAAAAACAATCTAATTTATCAGTAGAAAAATTATCACAGGCATTAGAATTAACTTCAAATGAAGCTACTACAAAAGATGAACAAAAAATATTAGAAGGGATTGTAAACTTTGGAAATACAGAAACTAGCCAAATTATGATTCCTAGAATTGACATATTTGCGTTAAGTATTACAGAAACGTATGAAGAAGTTGTAGCCAAAATTGTTGAAAACGGTTTTTCAAGAAACCCAGTGTATAAAGAAAACATTGATAAAATTATTGGCGTTTTATATGCGAAAGACTTATTACCGCATTTAAATAAGAAAGATTTTAATTGGAATAAGCTAATAAGAGAACCTTTTTTTGTTCCTGAAAATAAAAAATTGGATGATTTGTTAAAAGAATTTCAAGAGAAGAAAAACCATTTAGCCATTGTTGTTGATGAATATGGTGGTACAAGTGGAATTATTACATTAGAAGATGTAATTGAAGAAATTGTTGGGGATATTAGTGATGAATTTGACGATGATGATTTGCTATATACCAAGTTAGATACAAATAATTATATATTTGAAGGTAAAACGAATTTAAAAGACTTTTATAAAATTTTAGAAATTGGAAATGTCGATTTGTTTGATGAACAAAAAGGTGAATCTGAAACAATTGCTGGGTTTATATTAGAAATCCATGGAAAATTTCCTCGGAAAAATGAAATAATAAAATTCACCAATTTTTTGTTTAAAATTGAGTCTATGGACCAAAAGAGAATAAAACAAGTGAAAATTACCATTAACAGAAATAATTAAAATGAAAAACTTAATTATTGTATTTATTATTGAGATTCTAATAGTTTCTTGTGGTGGTGAAACGTTGCCAAAACCAAATCCTTATTTAAAGTTACACTATCCAACTCCATCTTATAAAAAAATAGCGACAAATTGTCCTTATAGTTTTGAAGTTTCTAATTCAGTAAAAATTAACTTTAAAAATAATTGTTGGATAACTCTAGAATACCCAAAACTTAAAGCAACCATTCATATTACCTATAGAGCAGTAGATAATAACCTACAAGAAATTTTAAAAGAAGTTGAAAAGCTTACTTTTGAACACACCATAAAAGCTGATGTAATTAATGCTCCTAAGGAATATGAAAATTTTGAAAAAAAGGTTTTTGGAAGTTTGTATACCATTGAAGGAAATGTGGCTACAAATATTCAATTTAGAGTGACTGACAGTGTAAAACACGTACTTTCTGGAGCATTGTATTTTTATGTAAAACCAAATTACGACTCTATTGTACCAGCAATAAAATACTTAGAAAAAGACATGATGCATTTAATTGAAACTTTAGAATGGAAATAAATGTTAACGCACAATTTTAAATACACAAAAATAATTAGAGGTTGGTTATTGGTTGGTTTAATTATGCTAATTGGGCAAGTTGTTTTAGGTGGTATTACACGTTTAACAGGTTCGGGGCTTTCTATAACGCGTTGGGATATAATTACAGGTGTTATTCCGCCTTTAAATACTGAACAGTGGTTAGAAGCATTCGAATTATATAAAAATACCCCTCAGTTTCATAAAATAAATTCAACATTTACAGTACAGGAGTTTAAATTTATTTATTTCTGGGAATATTTTCATAGACTTTGGGTACGATCTTTAGGTTTTATTTTTTTAATTCCTTTTCTATTTTTCGTATTGAAAAAACAAATAGATACTTATTTAATAAAACGTTTGGGGCTGGTTGTTTTTTTAACAATTTTAACCGCATCAGCAGGTTGGATTATGGTGCAAAGTGGCTTGATAAACAGACCTTGGGTAAATGCTTATAAACTAACAATTCATTTCATATTAGCGATAATGGTAATTGCTGCCATGGTTAAAACTGTTGCAGATGTATATTTAATAAGGGCGAATAAAGTTGCAATGGGTAAACATTTAGTAACAATTGTTTTAGGTGTTACATTTATTCAAATGATTTTTGCGGGATTAATCGCTGGAATGAGAGCTGGTTTGTATTACCCTTCTTGGCCAGATATGAATGGTGAGTTTATTCCGAGTGTTCTATTAAAATCTACAAATTGGAGTTGGGCTAATATGATTAATTACGATAGTTATTTATTTGCACCAGCATTTATACAGTTTACACATAGAATGCTGGCTTATTTATTAGGTATTGTAACTATTTATATGTTTTTTAAATTAAAAAATAAGCTTGAAGTAGCTTCAAAAAAGTGGATGTACTATTCTTTAATTTTAGTAGTAATTCAAATAGGATTAGGAATTTTAACAGTTCTAAATGTAGAAGGAAAAATACCTTTGTTTTTTGGTGTGAGCCACCAATTAATAGGGTTGTTATATTTTATGAGTTTGCTATTTTTATATTATTCATTAAGAAATAACAACGCATAAAAAAAGCCCCAACACGTTGGAACTTTTTATTTTTTTGAAGATAAAATTATTCTTTTACCGCTTCAATAACTTCTTTCACATCTTCAATAACTTCCTTTACTTCTTCAACTTTAGTAGCTAAGCTATCTACAACAACTTCTACTTCTTCTTTTACTTCTTCAGTTGTCTCTTCAACAACCTCTACAGCTTCTTTTACTTCTTCTTTTTTTGTTTCTTTACAAGAAATAGCAATTACACTAATTAATGCGATTGCAATTAAAAATTTGATTTGTTTCATTTTAGATTGATAATTATTGATTTATGTTAAAATTTAATAATTATTACAAATAAACAATAAATTTATTATAGATAAAATTAATTCACTCTGTTTTTGCAATAACTCCCTCAATATCAGTTATTTTTGTAGCTTTATATAAGTCGCCACCAGCAATTCTATTTATTTTATTAGTAATGTCCTCTTTGCTTATTTTATTTTCATCAAAAGTGAATTGACCCTTTTTTGATTCAAAATCAACTTTTGAATAGGTAATTCCATCTACTTTAGATAATTTTGATTCAATTAATCTCGCACAACCAATCTCACAAGTCATTCCTTCAATATCGACTTCAATATTTTTATAAGAAGCTGTAATCTCTAATGTTGTATCTGTTTTTTTTGCAGTGGTTTCTTTTTTTGGTTCGTTACAAGAAACTGCTATAAAAACAAGTATTAGAATTGGTATTATTTTATTCATAAGAAGTATTGTATTAATATGTTATGCGAATTTAGGCACTAAAAATTTTAAATCCGAATATTTAAACGACTTTTGTGCTTTATTTTTTAGAATGGAGAACAAACAATTACGTTGGGTATATTTAATAACACTTTCATTAATTTGGGGGAGTTCATTTATTTTAATGAAAAAAGCTTTAATTGGTTTAACACCAATCCAAGTAGGAGCTTTAAGAATATTGATTACAGCTATATTTTTATTGCCATTTGGATTAAAGAGTTTAATTAAAATTAAAAGAAGACATTGGTATTATTTAACTATAAATGGTTTTATTGGCTCTTTTTTTCCTGCATTTTTGTTTGCTTTTGCAATTGATAAAATTGATAGTTCTATTGCATCTATTTTAAATTCATTGACACCATTAAATACGCTAATTTTTGGCATTTTATTTTTTGGATTTGGATTTAGAAAAAGGCAACTTATAGGTGTTTTAATTGGTCTTGCTGGAACGGCACTTTTAATTTTAAAAGGTGCTGAATTGAACCCAAATCAAGACTATTTTTACGCAAGTTTTATTTTAATTGCTTCAATAGGGTATGCTTTTAATGTAAATATTTTGAAGAAATATTTACATGATTTAGATGCATTTAGTATTACAGTTGCAAATTTCACACTATTAATTATTCCAACATTTATTGTGTTGTGGTTTACAAACTTTTTTGAAACTTTTGAGGTAAATGACACAAGTATAAATGGAATATTATATTTAACAATATTGGCTGTGTTTGGGACAGGCTTGGCAAAAATTATGTTCAATAGGTTAATTCAAATATCGAACCCAATATTTTCTTCTTCGGTTACTTATTTAATTCCAATTGTTGCAATTTCTTGGGGGATTTTTGATGGTGAAAAAGTAACATCAATGCAATTTGTTGCAGGGTTTATAATTTTATTTGGAGTGTATTTAGTGAATAGATCTAAATAAAAAACGCCTCAATTTCTTGAAACGTTTTTAAATTTATTTTATAGAATAGTTTTATTCAAAATCACTATCCGAAACGCCTTCATTTACTTTAGCATCAGTCAGTTTAAATTCAACTGTTTGCGGACCTAAGTTTCCTGTTTTAGTTCCTGGAAACTTAACACCGTTAAATTCTTGATAATCACTGTAAGTTGCTTCCTGAGTTTGAGATTTCCCGCCCATAGATACAGTTTGAACTTCTTTTACTTTTAATCCAGTAGCTACATCAAAATAAATTGAAATGGCAACAACTTCTCCTTTTGAAGAAATTATATAGGTATCTTTTCCGTCTAATGGTTCAATGCCAGTTAATTTAGCATTTTCATCATTTAATAAGCCCATTTCCAAAAATGTACCCAACGTTTTTGCCATATCATTTGCCATTGCAGGAGGTAATGGTTGTTTATTCATGAAAACTCCTTCTTTAGACATTACAACTTTTGCAAGAACATTTCCACCCATACTTGTTTCATTTACATATTTGGTAGCAGTTCTTTTTTCAGTAGTTGAAATAACACTACCCATAGCATTTGCTTCATAAGTAACTAATGTGCTTTCTATAGCTTTTAATTTATCTGTTCCGCCAATTGCATTGAAATAATTATCAATTACAGTTTGTTTTGTTACTCCAGCTGGAATTGGTTTCTTCATTTCTGGCTTTTCAGTAGCGTTTGCATACTTGTCAAAGTAATTGATTTTGTATGGTAGTTTTTCTAGATTTGGTAGAACATCAAGGGCTTTTCCTGTGATAATGATTCTAGCATTATCAGCACTAAAATATTTTTGCGCAACTCGTTGAATACCTTCAATAGTTACAGCATTAATTTTAGTTAAGTATGTTTCATAAAAATCTTCAGGCAAATTGTTAGTTTCAATATTTAAGGCATATCGGGCTACTGTTTGAGGTTTTTCAACATTTCTAACAAAACTACCAACATATGTTGCTTTTACATTTTTAAGCTCCTCCTCGGTTACCTTGTTAGTTCTAATTCCTTTTAACTCTTTCATTGTTTCAACAACAGTACTATCGGTAACTGCATTTCTAACTTGAGCTCCAGCAGTAAATAAGGCAGCAGTTGATTTATCTTGACGGATACCTGACCTAGCTCCATAAGTATATCCATGTGCTTCTCTTAGATTCATGTTTAAATGACTGTTGAAGTCTCCTCCGAAAATTTGATTCGCTAACAATACAGCGTGGTAATCACTATCTGCCATTTTAAAATTAACAGTACTTAAAATTGTAACATCAGATTGTACAGAATTAGGCATATTAATAAAATCAATTTCAGTCTTAGCAACATTGGTAACTGTTGGAATTGTATATGCAGGTAATTCTCCTTTATCCCAATTCTTAAAGTGTTTTTTTACTAATTTTTTCACTTCTTTAAAATTTACATCTCCAACAATAATTAGATACGCATTGTTTGGTTTAAAATACGAGTTGTAAAAAGTTTGAATATCTATTAAGCTTATATTTTCTACTGTTTCTTTGGTTGTAAATTCACCATATGGGTGGTTTTTACCATAAGCTAAAGCAGATTGGACTCTTCTGGAAATAGTTGCTACACTTTTTTCACCAGACTTAATTCCATCCAATAAAATGTTTACCTCTTTATCAAATTCTTCTTGTGTGAAAATTGGATTTTGAGAACCGTCAGCCATTAGTTCTAAAATTCTAGGAAAATATTTAGACAATGAATTTAAACGAGCACCTCTACTTGAAAAAGATAAACGAGCGCCTAGATAATCTACTTCTTCATTAAAGGCATCTTTGCTAATAGTTGTTGTGCCAGACCCCATTAGACTTCCGGTTAAACTAGATACACCTGCTTTTTCACCTTCAAAAACTGGTTTATTGTCAAGGGTTAGTGTTGCAGATACGCGTGGTAATTTATGATTTTCAACTACTAAAACTTTCAATCCGTTTTTAAGTTCAAAAGTCTCGGGTTTTCCTAGATTAATTTTAGGAGAAGGCCCTGGTGTTGGTTGAATAGATCGATCTATTTGAGCCGACATTGAAAATGTCAATAAAAATAGTGTTATGATTGATATAAATTTTGTTTTCATACGTTTTTATGGTTTTATTCTTTTTCTGGTACATAATCCAATACCAATCGTTGATTTGTGTTTAGGTATTTTTTAGCAATATTTCTAATTTCTTCTTTGGTGATGGAATTGTAAATTTCTATTTCTGTATTAATTAAGTTTACATCATCATATAGCATATAGTATTTAGCCAAAGAGCTTGCAATACCTTCTACACTTGCATTTGAATTTACAAATTGATTTTCAAATTTGTTTCTCAATTTTTGAAGTTCTTTATCAGAAATTAACTCTGTTTGAATTTTTACAATTTCTTCATCCATCTCATCTACCAAATCCTCTAACGTATTGTCTCCGACAGGAAGTGCTAATACAATATAAGCTCCATACTCTTCTAATGAATAGTTAAAAGCCATAATTTGCATTGCTTTTTTCTTTTCATCTACTAATTTTTTATATAATCTTGAGCTTTTACCATCACTTAAAATAGTTGAGATCATATCTAAAACTCTGGCATCTCTTGTAGTCATTGCAGGAGTTCTATACACCGTAAAAACAGCTGGTATTTGGATATTTGGGTCTTCGTCAAAAGTAATATTGATTTCAGAAGTAATAGGATCTTCTTTTATTACAGTACGCACTATTTCTTCTCCTCTTGGAATTGTTCCAAAATAATCTGCAATCATTTTTTTTGCAGTAGTTGTTTCAAAATCTCCAGCAACCACCAATACGGCATTGTTTGGAACATAATATTTTTTATTAAAATCTTGAAACTCTTTTAAAGTTGCAGCATCTAAATGATCTAAAGATCCAATTGTTGTCCATCTATAAGGATGATTTTCAAATAAGTTTTTAAATACTACACCCATCCATTGTCCGTATGGAGAATTATCTACTCTTAATCGTTTTTCTTCTTTTACTACTTCATTTTGAGTATCTACTCCAATTTGGTTGATAATAGGGTGTAACAATCTTTCAGACTCCATCCATAAGCCTAATTCTAAGTTGTTGGAAGGGAAAACTTCGTAATAATAAGTTCTGTCTTGTGTGGTGTTGGCGTTGTTGGTACCACCATTAGATGACACTATTTTAAACCATTCACCTCGTTCAATATTTTCGGTTCCTTCAAACAATAAATGTTCAAAAAAATGTGCAAAACCGGTTCGTTCTGGGTTTTCATCTTTTGCACCAACATGGTACATTACGGCGGTAGTTACTAAAGGAGCAGAATTGTCTTGATGTAAAATTACATGTAAGCCATTGCTTAAGTCATACTCTTCAAACGTTACTTTTTGTGCAAATGTGTTTACACTTAAAAGTAACCCTAAAAGGGGTAAGAAATAAATTTTTTTCATAGTTGTTACTAGATTTAAATTAATTAATAATGCGTATATGACGCAAGTTACATATAGATGTTACAATTTTTGAAATGAAATATATTTAAATTAGTTAAGTAAGTTTTCATGGCAAAAATCAATTTCAAATTTATAAAACTTTTGGGAGTATCTTGTTAGTTAAATTAAAAATTAACGTAACATTAAGTAAAACAATGCTTAAGAAGCAAAAACCAGTACTTTTTTTAGGTTAATTTAGTTTTGTTAAAAAGGAAAAAAGGTATATATTTGCACCCGCCTTAATTAAAGAGGTAATTAATTATTAACAAAGCGAATAAAACAATATGTATGCAATTGTAGAGATAGCAGGGCAGCAGTTTAAAGTTGCAAAAGACCAAAAGGTTTACGTACACCGCTTACAAGAAGAAGAAGGAGCAAAAGTTTCTTTTGATAAAGTTCTTCTTTTAGACAGCGATGGTACAGTAACAGTTGGCGCCCCAGCTATAGAAGGAGCCGAAGTAACGGCTAAAATTCTAGGTCACTTAAAAGGTGATAAAGTAATCGTTTTCAAAAAGAAACGAAGAAAAGGATATTCAGTGAAAAATGGGCATCGTCAATTTTTAACTGAAATTCAAATTGAAAGTATTGCTGCAAGTGGAGCAAAGAAGAAAGTAGCGGCTAAAAAAGCAGCTCCTAAAAAAGCAGAACCTAAAGTTGAGGTTGCAGCACCAAAAGAGGTTGCTTCAGAAGATTTAAGTTCTAAAACAGTTGCTGAATTAAAAGCATTGGCTAAAGATAAAGGTATTTCAGGATACACTTCTTTAAAGAAAGCTGAATTAATTGAAGCATTAACTAAATAAGAATTTCAATTTTAAAACCATAACATCATGGCACATAAAAAAGGAGTAGGTAGTTCGAAGAATGGTAGAGAATCAGAATCGAAACGACTAGGAGTAAAAATATTTGGTGGTCAGGCTGCAATTGCAGGTAACATTATTATCCGTCAAAGAGGAACTACGCATCACCCAGGTGATAACGTATATATGGGAAAAGATCATACATTACACGCAAAGGTTGATGGTGTTGTGAAATTCCAAAAAAAGAGAAATAATAGATCTTACGTTTCTATTGAGCCGTTTGAAGCTTAAGAAACAGATTTTATAAAAATAAGACTCTCAAACTGAAAAGTTTGGGAGTTTTTTTATACGCTTATTTTGTACCTTTGTGCGTTTATGAATTCTTTGTACAACATACTAGTTTTAGTTATTGGTTTTTTATTAAAAATTATAGCAGTTTTCAATAAAAAAACACACCTTTTTATTGAAGGTAGAAAAGAGACGTTCTTAAAACTAACAGTCGAAATTGCTAAAGAAGATCACGTAATTTGGTTTCATTGTGCATCACTTGGAGAGTTTGAACAAGGACGGCCAATATTAGAGAAATTAAAAGAAGAAAATCCAACACATAAAATTGTTTTAACTTTTTTCTCTCCTTCAGGTTATGAAGTTAGGAAAAACTATGAGATGGCTGATGTTGTTTGTTACTTACCACTAGACATAAAACAAAAAGCTAAGAAATTTTTAGATATTGTAAATCCAGAATTAGCTGTTTTTGTGAAATATGAGTTTTGGCCTAACATTTTAAATGAGCTAAAAAATAGAAGGGTTCAAACGATATTAGTTTCAGGAATATTTAGAAAAAAGCAATCATTTTTTAAATGGTATGGTGGCTGGATGCGTAAATCACTAAAAGTATTTGAACATTTTTTTGTTCAGGATGAGGATTCAAAAGCATTACTTAACTCAATTAATTTTAACAATGTTACGGTTAGTGGAGACACGCGTTTTGATCGTGTTTATGAAATAACAAAGCAAGACAATCAACTTTTATTTATTGAAGAATTTAAAAATAATAAGTACACACTAGTTGCTGGAAGTACTTGGAAGGAAGATGAAGAATTATTGATTGAATATATAAATAATATAGCTTCAGTTGATGAAAAATTTATTATTGCACCACACAATATAAATAGAGAAGCGATTAAAAAATTAAAGAATTCAATAATAAAAGAAGCGGTATTGTTTTCAGAAAAAGAACAACAAGAATTAGAGAACAAGCAAGTTTTTATAATTGATACTGTTGGGATTCTTACAAAAATATATAGTTATGCTGATGCAGCTTATGTTGGTGGAGGTTATACAAAGTCGGGTGTTCACAATGTGTTAGAACCCGCAACTTTTGGAATTCCAATACTAATTGGACCAAATTATCATAAATTTAATGAAGCTGTAGACTTGGTAAAACAAGAGGCATGTTTTACTATAAATAACTCTAAAAAATTATCCGTACTTTTAAAGAAATTATTTCAGTTAAAAGATTTCAGAAAAAAAGCAGGTGAAAATGCTTTAAAATATGTAATGGATGAAACTGGAGCTACTACTAAAATTTTATATTATTTAAAAAAATGAGAGAAAAATTAGAAAACTACTTTTCATTTGTATTTGAAAAAGAGTTGTTAGATGAAATTGAGCAAGTGGGTATCTATAAAAAACTTCGTAAGGACGAAATTTTAGTTGATTTAGGTGACAAAATGAAAGGTGTACCATTATTATTAGATGGAGCGATTAAAATTGTTAGAGAAGATAAAAAAGGAGAAGAAATATTACTTTATTTTTTAGAGAGAGGTGATACCTGTGCTAGTTCTTTTGCAAGCGCAATTTCTAATAGTAAATGTGGTATTAGAGCCATTGCAGAAAAAGAATCGGAGATGATTTTTTTACCAACAGAAAAGCTAGATGAATGGTTGGTGAAGTACAAAACATGGAGAAATTTTGTTATTGATAGTTATAATATTCGTCTAAATGAAATGATGGAAACTATTGATACATTGGCTTTTATGAGAATGGATGAGCGTTTGTATAAATACTTAACAGATAAGGCTCAAATAATGAGAGACACTTCATTAAACACAACGCATCAAGACATTGCATACGATTTGCACACTTCTAGAGTTGTAATTTCGAGATTGTTAAAACAACTTGAAAATGAAGGGAAAATTAAGCTGAATAGAAATAGAATTGAAATTTTAGAATTTTAACACTATGTAACTTTTATTACACCACAGCATAATTTAAATAATATTTTTGAAAGACTAACTAATTAAATTATGGAATATATAACTCAGCCTTGGGCCTGGTATGTTGCTGGTCCTGTTATTGCTTTTATCATGTTTTTGCTTTTTTATTTTGGTGAGCGTTTTGGAATGTCATCAAATTTAGAAACCTTTTGTTCTATTGGAGGAGCAGGAAAATTTACAGATTATTTTAAAATTGATTGGAAGCAAAACTCTTGGAATTTAATTTTTGTAGCAGGCGCTATTACAGGAGGATTTATAGCTTCAAATTGGCTATCTTCAAGTGATGTTGTTGCATTAAACCCACAAACGATACAAGATTTAGCAGACATTGGAATTGCAAATGCAGGCGCTACTTATTTGCCTGACGAAATTTTTAGTATTGATACCATGTTATCTGTAAAAGGATTTTTTGTGTTATTAATTGCAGGTCTTATGGTTGGTTTTGGATCGCGCTGGGCAGGAGGTTGTACATCTGGACATGCAATTGTTGGGTTAAGTAATTTAGAAATTCCTTCATTAATTTCAGTTATTGGATTTTTTATAGGAGGATTAGTAATGACCTGGTTTATTTTACCATTAATATTTTAGAAAGATGAAGTATATAAAATTTTTTTTAGTAGGTATTCTTTTTGGAATTGTAATGAGTAAAGCTGAAATAATTTCGTGGTACAGAATATACGAAATGTTTAAATTTCAATCGTTTCACATGTATGGAGTTATTGGTTCAGCAGTTATGTTAGGAATGGTAAGCATGTATTTCTTCAGAAAAAAAGTGGTAAAAACTTTTGAGGGTAACGAAATTCATGTTGCACCAAAAAAAAGAGGCTTATACCGTAACCTTTTAGGAGGAACTCTATTTGGGTTAGGTTGGGCATTAGCAGGCGCTTGTCCTGGACCTATGTTTGTTTTGGTAGGTAAAGGAGTAGTTTCAATTCTAGTCGTAATTTTTGGGGCAACTTTAGGCGCTTTTTTATATGGATTGTTTAAAGACAAAATACCACATTAAAAGTTGGATGAAATTTCACTTTATATAAAATTAAGGTTATGAAACTTAATGATATTGTTACAACTAGTTTTTCTAAGCTATTTGAAGAAAATTTACTACAAGAAATATGTAACAATGGAATCTTAAAATATGCCGAACCTGACAAAATAATTTTAGAAATTAGAAGAGATATAAAGTTTATACCTTTAATTGTTTCGGGTATTGTAAAAGCCATGCGAAGAGACGGTATTGGGAATGGTATTTTTCTACATTATCTATCTAAAAATCAAACAAGTGCGATAGCAATTTCATATGTGTTAGAGGGTAAAAAAAGTGAAATTAGATTAAAGGCTCAAAGTGATATTACTTACATAGCAGTTCCTTCAAAAGTAGTAAATTCGTGGTTTTTAAAATACCAATCATGGAGGTCGTTTTATTTTAAATTAAATCAGCAGCAAACCTCTTTGTTAATTGAAAATATTAATGATATTGCCTTTACAAGTTTAGAGTATAGATTGTTAAAATATTTAGAATATACTAGCCAAGTTTGTAATGATAGTACCATTTATAGTAAACATTTTGATATTGCTCGTGATTTAAAGGTTTCAAGAGAAGCAATATCGAGAATTTTAAAAAAGCTAGAAAAAGAAGATATAGTAACTTTAGGTAGAAATAAAATAACACTCAACTAGTGGAATTAACAGATAAATTTGGAAGGAAGATTACCTATTTACGGTTGGCAATTACTGACCGTTGTAACCTACGCTGTCAATATTGTATGCCAGCTCAAGGAATAGATATTGTTGACAGGAAAGAGCTACTTTCTTATAAAGAAATGTATCGTCTTACACGTGTTTTATCTGAATTAGGTGTAAATAAAGTACGCTTAACAGGTGGAGAACCTTTTGTACGTAAAGATTTTGTGAATTTTTTAGAATCACTTTCTTTTAATGATAAGTTAGATGAAATTAACATTACTACAAACGGTGCCCTAATTTCAAATTATATAGATAAATTAGAAGCATTAAATATCAACGCTATTAATTTAAGTATTGATAGTTTACAAAAAGAAAAATTTGCCAAAATTACGCGTAGAGATGTATTTGAAAATGTATACGATACACTTGAAAAATTAGAAGAAAGCAATTTAAAATTGAAATTAAATGTAGTAGTTCAATCAGGTTTTAATACCGATGAAATTATTGATTTTATTGAGCTTTCAAAAAATAAAGATATCGCAGTTCGTTTTATTGAAGAAATGCCTTTTAACGGAAAAGGACAACGAAATATTGAAGAAGAATGGAACTTTAATAAAATTATTGCTCACGTAAATGAACATTATTCAACGGTAGAAACACTTCAAGATAAAAAATCTTCTACATCAAGAAACTTTAAAATTCCAAATTATAAAGGAACTTTTGGAATAATTCCAGCATTTACAAGAACTATTTGTAACGATTGTAATAGAATTAGAATCACCGCAACCGGTATGTTTAAAAATTGTTTATTTGATGATGGGGTATTTAACGTAAGAGACTTTATGAGAGATGGCGCAAGTGATGATGAATTGAAACAATTATTTATAGACACGGTTCATAAAAAACCAAAAAATGGTTTTGTTGCTGAAGCAGCACGTGGAAACGATGTTTCAGAAAGCATGTCTACAATTGGCGGATAAATGGATAAAACACATATAAAAATATGTTGTATTAGTAGTGTTGAAGAAGCTAAATTAGCAATTAATTTAGGTGCATCAGCAATTGGTTTAGTTGGCCATATGCCAAGTGGGCCAGGAATTATTAAAGATGAATTAATAGCAGAAATTGTATCGAGTGTACCAAAAGATATTGATACATTTTTATTAACAAGTGAGACCAAAGTTTCAGATATAATAGCACATTATTCAAAAGTTAATACAACCACCATTCAGTTGGTTGATTCGCTCACTGAAGGAACACATCAGCAAATTAAGTTAGTACTTCCACACGTAAAAATTGTGCAAGTTTTACATGTTTTAGATGAAAGCTCAATTAATGAAGCTATAAAAGTTTCAAAATATGTAGATACTATTTTATTGGATAGTGGAAACCCAAATTTAACAACTAAAGAGTTGGGCGGAACAGGGAAAGTTCATAATTGGGAAATTAGCAAAGCTATAGTTGAGAGTGTAAATATTCCAGTATTTTTAGCTGGCGGTTTGAACTCTGATAATGCACTAAAAGCAATTCAAAAAGTGAAACCTTATGGATTGGATTTGTGTAGTGGTGTAAGAACGAATGGAATTTTAGATAAAGCAAAACTAACAGCATTTTTTAAATCGATTAAGAACTATTAAATAAGTTATGAGTTTAATTACAGCAAGTGAAGCATTAGGAATAATTTTAGAAAGTTCTAAAAATTTTGGAATGGAAGAAGTTAACTTTTTAAAATCGAACGGAAGAATTTTAAAAGAAGACATTGTTGCTGATCGTGATTTTCCACCTTTTAATCGTGTAAGTATGGATGGAATTGCAATTTCATCTAAAGCTTTTAATAACGGACAGCGAAAATTTAAAATTGAAGGAATACAACCTGCAGGAAGTGAGCAATTAACAATGCAAAATCCATTAAATTGCATTGAAGCTATGACGGGTGCTATTTTACCAAATAATACCGATGCCGTAGTTCAATATGAGTTATTAACCATAGAAGATGGTTGTGCTACTGTAAATTCAGAAGCAGTTAAAGAGCTTCAAAATGTTCATTTAAAAGGATTAGACAGAAAACAAGATGCTATTTTAATACCAAAAAACACGTTAATATCTGCAGCAGAAATAGGTGTATTTGCAACGGTTGGAAAAAGTACTGTTATGGTTGCAAAACACCCACAAGTAATGATAATTTCTACAGGTAATGAATTGGTTGGCGTTTCTGAAACTCCAGAAGATTACCAAATTAGAAGAAGTAATGTTTTTACATTAGTTTCTTTGTTAGAAAAAATAAATATTAAAGCTGAAACTGCACATATAACAGATGATAAAAATAAATTATTAAGTAAAATCAATTCATTTTTAAATGATTTTGATGTATTGTTATTTAGTGGAGCGGTCTCAAAAGGTAAATTCGATTTTATTCCTGAAGTGTTAGATGAACTGGGAGTTGAGAAATTATTTCATAGAGTTAAGCAACGACCAGGTAAACCATTTTGGTTTGGAAAAAAAGGAAATAAAACAATTTTTGCTTTCCCTGGAAACCCAGTGTCAACATTTGCAAGTTGTTTAAAATATTTTCACCCTTGGTATTATAAATCGATTGGAATAAATTTCGAAAATAAAAATCAAGCAATTTTAGCAGAAGATTACTTCTTTAAACCTAATTTAACTTATTTTTTACAAGTGAAAGTTAGTGAAGAAGAAGGTAAAATATATGCAACTCCATTAACTGGAAGAGGTTCGGCAGATTTAGCAAATTTGGTAGATTCGGATGCTTTTTTGGAATTACCAGATGATAGAAGTAATTTTACCAAAGGAGAAGTATTTCCTTTAATAATGTATAGATAAAATATTGTCATTCTGAACTTGATTCAGAATCTTTCACTTATGGAAAAAGAATTCACTCATATAGGAGATAAAAATACGCCTAAAATGGTAGATGTTGGTGATAAAAAAATCACCAAACGAAAAGCTACAGCAAAAGCCATTATGTTTTTGGGTGCTGAAATTATTTCGCATTTTGAAAATAAAGAATTAACCACTAAAAAAGGGCCGGTTTTTCAAACAGCAATAATTGCAGGAATTCAAGCTGTTAAAAAAACTTCAGAATTAATACCAATGTGCCATCCGTTATTAATTAATGGAGTTGATGTTGCTATTGAAATTATAGATAAAGAACATATTGAAATTTTATGCACTGTTTCTATTGAAGGTAAAACAGGTGTTGAAATGGAAGCGTTAACCGGCGCAAATATTGCTGCATTAACGGTGTATGATATGTGTAAGTCTATTTCTCAAAAAATGGTAATAAAAGAGGTGAAGTTAGTTGAAAAATCAGGAGGGAAAAGCGATATTAAAAATGGGTAAGCATCAAAAACACGCAAAGTTAAAATTAAGAGATAATGATAATTTTGCTCCAAATGAAATAGCTTTTGTTGGAACAAAATGTGATGTTATTTCTAATTTAGTTGCCGAAGTATCTAAAAACTTATCAAATTATAAATTAGCCTATTTTGATGCTTCACACAGTAAAGATGTTGAGTTAAATTCAGTTCAAACTTTTACATTTCATCATAAAGGGTCTGCAGAAGTTTCAATAAATTCTGAAGTAAATAAATTCAATCAACGTGTCCAGTTTTCACAGTTTGATTATGTGTTTATCAATGGAAATCATTATCAAGGAGCAAAGCAAATTTTAATTTTAGACAAGGATAAAGAAGCTTCAGTTTTAAAAAGATTGGACGAGTTAAATAATATTCAATTTGTCATAAAATTGACTGATGATGCTAAGTTTTTCGATTTCTTAGAAGAAAAGAATCCACAAATTAAAAACTTACATTGTTATTCAATTAACGAGATTGACAAAATTTCAAAACATATTGAAAACTTAATCAAAGAAAAAATTGCACCAATTCAAGGATTAGTATTAGCTGGTGGAAAAAGTGTTCGAATGGGAACAGATAAAGGAACGCTACAGTTTTATGGTAAAAATCAGCGTGATGTTGCGATTGAATTATTAGAGAAAAATAATTTAAAAACGTATTTATCGGTTCGATCAGCTCAAGAAATTGAAATTAAAAATAAAATTACCGACAAGTTTATTGGACTTGGACCGTTTGGAGCAATTTGCTCAGCTTTTCAAGAAAATCCAGATGTTGCTTGGCTGGTTATTGCAACCGATTTGCCTTTTGTAAATAATGAGGTGATTCAATTGTTGTTAAAACATAGAAACCCTTCAAAAGCTGCTACAACTATTAAAGGGAAAGATAAACAATTTCCAGAGCCTTTAATTACAATTTGGGAGCCAAAAAGTTATACTTTATTATTAAATTATTTAGCACAAGGATATTCTTGCCCGAGAAAAGTATTGATAAATTCTGATGTTGAAATTATTGAAGTTGACGATGATTTGATAAGAAACATAAATACTCCTGAAGAATTTAAGGCTGCACATAAAGAAATAAATGACTAAAACACTTCACGTTTTGAACGGAGATAGTACCGCTAAAATTTTAGAAAATTCTGAAATTAAAGGTGATGTTATTGTTTGGAGAGAATTATTGTGTGATGGTCCTTTGCATAAGAATGTTGGAAGTGATGAATTTTGGTTAAATAGATATACTTTTTTCGAAAATGAATTAGGAGTTGAAAGGTTAGAATATTTCGATAAAACTATTAAAGAAATTGTAAAATTAGAAGATGTATCGGTTTATAACGAAGTTGTTTTATGGTTTGAATTTGATTTGTTTTGCCAAGTTAATTTGCTGGCATTGTGTACTTATTTGCTAGATAACTATGTGAAAAAAGTAAATTATTATTTAGTTTGTACCGGTAATGAAGAAGGAAAAGAGCAATTACAACCGTTATCAAATTATTCTTCTGAAGAATACCAAACTTTATATGATAATAAAATTACACTTAGTAAAACTAGTTTAGAATATGCAAAAGAATGCTGGAATGTGTTTGTTAAAAATGATTTTGAACAACTAAAGAATTTTAACTTTAATCAATCTTCAAAATTTCAGTATTTACAATTGGCAATCAATCAACATTTAATGAGATTTCCAAACAAAAATGGATTAAACCAAATTTCAACTAAAATTTTAGAGATTATAAATTCTAATTCGTTTTCAGAAAGAGAAATTGTTAAAAATCTTCTAATTTGGCAGGATGAACAAACTGTTTATGGTTTTGGAGATATGCAGTATTTTCAGTATCTTAATAAGTTAGAGAAGTACTATAGTATAAGTGATAAAAAATACTATTTAAATGAAAACGGTAAAGCTAAAATAAATCAATAATGGACTTCAAAAAAGAAGATTATTTTCAACGTCAAACTACTTTATCAGAAATTGGTGAAGAAGGTCAAAACTTACTTCAAAAAGCAAAAGTTTTGGTAATTGGATGTGGAGGTTTAGGAAGCCCAATAGCTATTTATTTAGCAACAAGCGGGATTGGAGAATTGCATTTAGTTGATTTTGATACAGTTTCAGTTTCAAACTTACACAGACAAGTGTTTTTTAAAGTTGAAGATATTCAGCAACCAAAAGCAGAAATTTTAGCAAATGAAATTAAAAAACGAGCTCTTTTTACCAAAGTTACTTTTGCCAATGAAGCTGTAAACAAAAACTCTATTTTAGAATTAATTTCAAACTACGATGTTGTTGTTGAAGGAACAGATAATTTACCAATAAAGTACCTTATAAACGATGCGTGTGTATTAGCTAAAAAGCCGTTGGTGTATGGTTCATTATATAAATTTGATGGTTATGTTGCTACTTTTAATGTATTAAATGGCGACGGCGATTATACGTGTAATTTACGCGATGCATTTCCTACAATTGCTACAGATATTCCTAATTGCGAGGAAGCCGGAACTTTAAACCCAATTGTTGGAATTATTGCTCTGTTGCAGGTAAATGAAGTATTAAAACTAATCACTAAAACTGGTAAATTATTAACCAATCAATTGTTAATTTATAATGCGCTTGAGAATAGCCAATTTAAGATTAAATTAAAGAAAAATAAATCATTAATTTTTCAAGATATTTTTAAAAAGTCAAATTATTTAGATACATATTGTACAACACAAGATAGTGCGTTATTAATTACAGCTTCAGAATTAAAAAATAAAATAAAGTCAAAAAATATAGAAATTATTAGTGTTTACAATAATGAAAACACATTTCTTCCTTTTGATATTTATCAAAAAACGCCTTATAAAACTTTTAACGTAGCTGAATTCATTCCAAATTTCGATAAAGATTATGTTATTGTTTGTGAAAAAGGCATAACAAGTTACGATGTGACCTTAAAAATAAAGGAAAAACACCCTTCTTTAAATGTGTTTAGTTTGTTTGAAGGAATAAATAATTATTAAATGCAAAAACCATTAGAATTTTATACAACTCAAAAATTACATTTTGAGGAAGAGTTGATATTGCTTAAAAAGAAACTAGCAATGTCTAGTATATTAAGATTAACTGTTTTTTTAAGCGTAGTTTTAAGTACTTATATATTTTCTGAAATTATAAAACTTGTAATTTCAGTAGTTGTTCTTGGCGCAATTTTATTTGTGTATTTGTTATTTAGGCATTTTAAATTACAAAATAAAAGCAATCTAAATAAAGCTTTACTTGAGATAAATAAAACAGAGTTGAAAGTTTTAAATAGAGATTATTTTTTATTAAATGAAGGAAATGAATTTATAAACCCAGCACATGCATTTAGTTATGATATTGACTTGTTTGGAAAAGGTTCTTTTTTTCAATATTGCAATAGAACAGCTACAAATGAAGGAAGGCAAAAGTTTGTTAATTTATTATTAAACAACAACATTTCTAACATTAAAGAAAAGCAAAGTGCAATTAATGAACTAAGTCAACAACCTAAATGGAGACAGCAATTTTCTGCGTTGGCTAGTTTGGTTAAAGTTGAACATCCAGCTAAAGAAATTGTTAATTGGATTCATAACTATAATACAGTATTTCCAAAATTTATAGTGTTTTTACCAAAAGTTTTTTCGATAATTTCTTTAGTTTTAGTTACACTACTTATTTTTCAAATTATTCCAGAACAACTATTATTAATTTGGTTTTTATTTGGGTTAGGTATTTCAGGAGCATATTTAAAAAAGATTAGTAAGCTATATGATGATGCTAGTAAAGCAAAAGATACTTTTAAACAATATCATAAGTTGTTAAATGAAATAGAATCAATTTCTTTTACCTCAAAAATTTTAAAACAAAAACAACAGGAAATTAAAACAGAAACTCAAAAAGCATCATTAATTTTCGCGAAGTTTTCTAAGGTATTAGACTCCTTTGATCAACGTAATAATTTGATAATCGCAATTATAGGTAATGGTTTTTTTCTACGTGATTTAGAGCAAGTTAATAAAGTAGAAAAATGGATATATAATTATAAAGATAAAGTAGAAAACTGGTTTCAGGTAATTGCTTTTTTCGATGCTCAAAACTCTTTGGCAAATTTTGCATTTAACCATCCTAATTATGTTTTTCCTGAAATTAATACAAGTACAGGTGTAATTTCTTCTAAAAATTTAGGACACCCTTTATTGAGTAAATCACAGCGTATTGATAACGATTTTAGGATTCAGAATAAACAATTTTTTATTATTACTGGAGCAAATATGGCTGGGAAAAGTACTTTTTTAAGAACAGTTTCTTTGGCAATAGTTATGGGAAATATTGGTTTGCCGGTTTGTGCAGATGAGTTTGAGTATGCACCAATAAAATTAATTACGAGTATGAGAACTTCAGATTCATTAGCAGATAATGAATCTTATTTCTTTTCGGAATTAAAACGGTTAAAGTTTATTGTTGATCAAATTAAAAATGAAGAGTATTTTATAATATTAGATGAAATTTTAAAAGGAACAAATAGTACAGATAAAGCTATTGGATCAAAAAAATATGTAGAAAAATTGGTTAATTCAAAATCTACAGGAATTATTGCAACACACGATTTGAGTTTG
>Ga0190303_1000109_pt1 | contig 33066 bp, 34 predicted proteins | sample 48700701_MG_FD_161672 | JGI IMG/M metagenome (GOLD analysis project Ga0190303, IMG submission 161672) | Hydrothermal vent sediment bacterial communities from Southern Trench, Guaymas Basin, Mexico - 4870-07-0-1_MG | ecosystem: Environmental > Aquatic > Marine > Hydrothermal vents > Sediment ... | reverse complement strand
GACTCGTGGCTGGGCAAATCACGGCTATACATCCAGAAAATGGCGCCCAGCGTCAGTGCCCCCATAAAGGCGGCAATGGTCAGCCAGCTAAATATCGCGCCGAAAAAGGATAGGACGGTTCGGATCAATTGCGCTCTCCAGCTTAGTGGTTCCAACAGTATATAGGGGCGCTGCCCCCAAGGGTCAAAACGTGATCCGCATTAATCAGCGCAATCACGCCAGTTTCTTCACTAAATCCACGTCATTGTCGCAAAAGTTGTGCCTCGGCGGCATCTGTAATTGCCCAAGCTGCCAATGCCGCCCGAATCCCGTCCGCCGCCCAACCGCGCCAGACGGGCGACGACAGGTTCTCCAAATCATCCGCGCTGGACAAAAAGCCAAGCTCGATCAGAACGGATGGAATATCCGGCGCTTTTAGCACCGAAAACCCCGCCTTTTGACGCGGGCGCTTGTGCATCTTGCCCACCGCATCACGGATGCCAATCACCAGTTGGTCCGCCAACTTATCCGCCCTTGGGGCGGTTTCCAGTCGCGCCAGATCCATCAGAACACCGGCGATCACATCGTCCTGACCGGACAAATCGACCCCCGCCAGCAAATCACTTCGCTCGTGACGCTCGGCCAGCTTTGCCGATGCTTCGTCCGATGCGGTTTCCGACAGGGTGTATACCGTTGCCCCCGCCGCATGCCCCGCACTTAACGCGTCCGCATGCAACGATATGAACACATCCGCTCCCGCCGCCCGTGCAATGCTGACACGGGTTTCAAGCGGCACAAAAATATCCTCGCTGCGGGTCATTACCACGGTGAACCCACCCGCACGGGTCAAAACCTCTTTTAGTTCACGCGCAAAAGTCAGCATCAGCTGCGCCTCGCTTGCCCCGCCGGTTTCCGCCCCCGGATCAATGCCGCCATGCCCCGGGTCCAGCACCACCACCAGCGGCCCCTCGCCGGTGCGCCGTTTCATTATATTAGGCATATCTGCAATCTTGGGCTCGCCCCACATCGCGCTGGCGGGGGCGCCGGATGTAGCTGAAAATTCGGCCTCTGCCGATGGGATCAGACGCAATTGAACCGTTGCTTCGCCCTCGGACGGGTCGGTTTTCATGCCCGCGGTCTGCACCTCCATCGGCCCCTTCAGATCAACCACCATGCGCGACCAGCCCGGGCGATACAGGCCAAACCTAACCCCGCTTGCGTTGTTCTGGCCTTCCAGCAATGCCGCCGATGAAATGCCGCCCCAGTCCACCTCGCGAAAATCCACGACCAACCTGACAGGTTCATCCAGTGTAAACACGCGGTAAGGCACCGCTTGTGACAAATGCAGATCAATCGACAGCCCGCAACACCCCTGATCCCGAATGAACGAACGGGTCGCATCCAGCCGCGCCAGTGCCGACAGGTCTTGCGCACGCGCTGCCCCCCCGCACACAGCAAGGATCATCACCAGAAATACCCGTATCATATTGCCCATATTCAAAGTGCCCGTTTTTCCATGACTATAACGTGCCTCTCTCAATTCGGAAACAACCTTCCCCATCATTGATCCTTGGACTTGGGCCGTTCCTGCATAAACGCCTGCAGCCGCACCAACCCTTCCACAATATCCGCCGTCGCCCGCGCATAGGAAAACCGCAACGTGCCCGCCCCGCGAACATGGTCAAAATCCAGCCCCGGCGTCACCGCAACCCCGGCCTGTTCCAGTATTTCAGCGGCGAATGCGCGGCTGTCGTTCGTGATGTCGGACACATCCGCATAGATGTAGAACGCCCCGTCCGGTGGCGCTATTTTGTCGAACCCTGCTTTGGGCAACCCTTCCAGCATCAGACGGCGGTTTTCAGCGTAAACCTCCATATTCGCCTCCAGCTCATCGCCGCATTCCATCGCCGCCAACGCCACGATTTGCGAGGCATGCGAGGGGCAGATAAACATATTCTGCGCCAGCCGCTCGATCACCCTCACATGATCATCAGGCACAATCATCCAGCCCACCCGCCAGCCGGTCATCGAGAAATATTTGGAAAACGAATTGATCACATAGACATCATCACTGACCTCAAGCGCCGAAACCGCGCGGCCCTCGTATTGGATGCCGTGGTAAATCTCGTCCGAGATAAAGCTGATGCCCTGATCCGCACAGGCCCCGATCAAACCCTCCATCGCGCCTCTGTCCAGCATGGTGCCCGAGGGATTCGCCGGTGATGCGCAAATCAGCCCGTCCAAATCCAGCCCTGTCAGGTCCGCCGCCGCCGGCTGCAAGCGGTTTTGCGCCGAGGTCTGGATGCCAACCGGTTCCAGATCCAGCGCCGATAATATCTGCCTATACGACGGATACCCCGGCTCGCCCAGCCCGACCCGCGCCCCTGCATCAAACAGCGTGGTGAACGCCAGAATGAACGCGCCGGATGATCCCGGCGTTACAATCACCCGCGCGGGGTCCAGCGTGATGCCATACCAGTCCTTATATAGCTGGGCAATTCGCGCCCGCAATTCCGGCAACCCCAGCGCCACGGTATACCCCATCGCCTGATCCTGCATCGCGGCGGCCAAAGCCGCGCGGGCACCTGCAGGGGCGGCCGTTCCGGGTTGCCCCACTTCCATATGAATAATGTGGCGGCCCGCAGCTTCCGCCGCACGCGCCGCTTCCATCACATCCATCACGATAAAGGGATCAACCACGCTTCGACTTGATGTTTTCATCCAACCCTCTCAAACTGCGCCCAATTTACGGGCTTTGTCCCAAGTCAGCGAATGAAGGTCAATGGCAGGCATCCTTATCAAACGTATTCTGACGCTCGCGCTATTTTGGGTCGCGACCACTGGCGTTCTGGCAGCCCCCGCCCGCGCCCAAAGCCTGATCCGCGATGCTGAAATCGAATTTGCCCTGCGCAAACTGGCCCGCCCTATTTTCACCGCAGCAGGGCTGAATGCCGGACGGATCAAAATTCTGGTGATCAGGGATTCATCGCTGAATGCCTTTGTCATCGACAACAACCATATGTTCATCCATTCGGGCCTGATCCTGAAACTGAAAACCCCCGAAGAATTGCAAGCGGTGATCGCGCACGAGGCGGCCCATATCGCCAACGGCCATATCTCGCGACGTCTGGCCAATATGCGCTCGGCCAAAACCGCCGCCGGTCTGGGGATATTGCTGTCCGGTATCGCTGCTGCCGCCTCTGGCAACTCGAAAGCCGGTGCCGGTCTTGCCCTTGGCGCTGCCGGTGCCGCACAGCGGGTTTTTCTGGCCCATACCCGTGGTGAAGAAGTATCCGCCGACCAGTCCGGTGCGCGGTATATGGCGCGGGCGGGGATTGATCCGCAAGCCATGGTTGACGTGTTGAACATCTTTCGCGGCCAAGAAGCCCTGTCAGCCTCGCGCCGTGACCCCTATGCGCTGACCCATCCGCTGTCACGCGAGCGCCTTCGTGCGATCAAAGGCTATGCCGCCGCCTATGCGCCGCAGGGCAAGCCCGACCCGAATTCGGCCTATTGGTATGCCCGCACCCGTGGCAAACTGGGGGCTTTCCTGCGCAATTCACGCTGGAGCCTGCGTGAAGCCAAGAAAACCGGTTTTAACGATGTGACCATGATGATGCGGGCCATTGCCTATCATCGTATCCCTGACGCGAAAAAGGCGCTGCGCGAAGTGAACGCGCTGATTGCCGCCCGCCCGAATGACCCTTATGCGCATGAGTTAAAGGGGCAAATCCTGCTGGAATCCCGTCAGGCCAAAGCCGCCGCTGCCGCCTATGCCAGGGCGGTTAATCTGGCCCCGAACGAGGCCCTGATCCTTGCCGGATATGGCCGCGCCTTGCTGGCCCAGAACACCGGTCCCAGCATCAAAAAGGCGCTATCGGTGTTGAAAAAGGCCCGCGCCCGCGATCCGCAAGACGCCCGTATGATGCGCGATCTGGCCGTGGCCTATGCAAAATCCGGCAATAACGGCATGGCGTCCCTAGCCACCGCCGAACGATATGCGCTACAAGGTCGTCTGAAAGATGCCGGAATTCACGCCAAACGCGCCTCGGGCCTTTTGCCGCGTGGCTCTGCTGGCTGGAACAGGGCACAAGACGTGCTAAGAGCTGCAAAAGCAGTGCAACAACGGAGATAACCTCAGATATGAAACGCCTTATTCTCGCGGCAACACTTGCCGCCCTGACTGTCGTCAATCCGGCCCATGCCACCGACATCATCACTATGTCCGACACCGAACGTGACGTGTTTCGCGCTGAAGTGCGTGCCTATCTGATGGAAAACCCCGAGGTGTTGTTAGAGGCCATCGCCGTGCTGGAAGACCGCCAAGCCGCCGAGGCCGCCAATAATGACGTAGCCCTTTTGCTGGAAAACGCCGATGCGATCTATAACGATGGTTTTTCTTACGTCAGCGGCAATCCCGATGGTGACATCACCATCGTCGAATTTTCCGACTACCGCTGCCCCTATTGCAAACGCGCCCACCCCGAGGTCGCCGAACTGGTTGCCTCCGATGGCAACATTCGCCTGATTTATAAGGAGTTTCCGATCCTCGGGCCGGAATCCCTGACCACCGCACAATTCGCTATGGCCACGTTGATGGTTGCTGGCCCCGAGGCCTATGAAAAGGTCAGCGCCGCCCTGATGGAACTGCGCGGTGAGCCCAGCAGCAATGCTTTGACCAAACTGGCCGAGGGTTTTGATCTGGATGCAGCTGCCCTGCTGGAAAAGATGAAAAGCGTTGAGGTGACACAAGCGATCCAAGCCAACCGTGCGCTTGGTCAGCGCTTGCAAATATCCGGCACGCCGACGTTTATTCTGGGTGACGAGCTGGTGCGGGGTTATGTGCCGCTGGAAGCGATGCGCGAATTGGTTGCAGAGGCCCGCGGCGAATAGGCAGCGGGACTGCTCATCGCTCCCTTACGGTTCGCTCCTCGCGAAGAATGCCCGTCAGGGCTTGATGAGCAGTTCTGCTTCTATTTCGACGGCTATCGCAAACGGCAATGACGCCATGCCCACAGCGGAGCGCGTATGTGCGCCGACGTCTTTGCCAAACACCTCGATAATCAGGTCGGTAAACCCGTTGATCACCGCCGGTTGCTGGCCAAATCCGGCGGCGCAATTCACCATGCCGAATATGCTGCACCATGCTGTGATGCGGTCCAGATCACCCAGTTCGCACTCCAGCGAGCCAAGGATAGATAGCGCGGTTTTTCGCGCCAGCACGTAACCCTCATCGACAGTCACATCCACACCGACCTGCCCAAACGGCCCCGCCAATGTGCCATCGCTGTTTTGCGGGCCATGCCCCGAGACAAACACCCGATTGCCCCGCACCAGAACGGGCGGAAACGGCAGAACCACGCCCGCAGGCATCACGGGCTCAGACGGCAAAACCAGACCCATTGCAGAAATTTTACCTGCAATATCAGCCATCTGCCGCTTCTTCTTCTGCCAGCTTGGCATCTATAATCACCGCGCGGTCCTCGACCTGCTGAACGATATGCTCGATCATCTCGTCATTGCTTAACTTATGGCTCTGCGCGCCCGCCAGATACACCATACCGCTACCAGCCCCGCCGCCGGTAAACCCGACATCGGTCATCAACGCCTCGCCCGGCCCGTTGACCACGCAACCGATAATGCTCAGACTCATCGGGGTTTTGATGTGTTCCAAACGCCGTTCCAGCGTGTCCACCACCTTGATCACATCGAACCCTTGCCGCGCACAGGACGGGCAGGAAATGATGTTCACACCGCGATGACGCAGGCCCAGTGATTTCAGGATTTCAAAACCGACTTTGACCTCTTCCACCGGATCCGCCGACAGGGACACGCGAATGGTGTCGCCGATCCCCATCCACAAAAGGTTGCCCAGCCCGATGGCCGATTTGATCGTTCCCGAGACCAGCCCACCCGCTTCGGTCACGCCCAGATGGATCGGCGCGTCTGTGGCCTCGGCCAGTTGTTGATAGGCGGCCGCCGTCATAAACACATCGGACGCTTTGACCGAAATCTTGAACTCGTGAAAATCATTGTCTTGCAGAATGCGGATATGCGCCAGCCCGCTTTCGACCATCGCATCAGGGCATGGCTCGCCGTATTTATCCAGCAGGTGCTTTTCCAGTGATCCCGCGTTAACTCCAATACGGATCGAACAGCCGTGATCTTTGGCCGCCTGAATCACATCATGCACCCGCTCGGGTTTGCCGATATTGCCCGGATTGATCCGCAAACAGGCCGCACCCGCTTCGGCCGCCTCGATCGCGCGTTTATAGTGGAAATGGATGTCGGCAATGATCGGCACAGGGCTCTCGGACACGATCTCTTTTAGGGCGGCGGACGAGGCCACATCCGGCACCGATATCCGCACAATATCGGCCCCTGCTTCGGCACAGGCCAAGACCTGTTTGATGGTAGCAGACGCATCCGACGTTAATGTGTTGGTCATCGTCTGCACCGCTATCGGCGCATCACCCCCGACGGGCACGTTGCCGACATGGATTTTGCGCGATTTACGGCGGTAAATATCGCGCCACGGACGGATTGGGTTATGCGTCATCGATCAGCCTTTTTGGGCAGTTTCAACATATGTCTAGGAATAGATAATAGCGCAGGCCGTGACAGGCAATGTCTGGTGCGGGTTTATGCCGGATTATTCTGCGGGCGCTTGGGCCACAGGGGCAACCGACAGGGCCGCAACGACGCTGGCCAACTCTTCGCTGGCGGTCAGATCGGCCAAGGCATAGCTTGCCTTGATCTCGTCTTCGCCCAAGGCGATTTGGCTGACGACAGAAGCCCCCTCACCGGCAGGCCCGTAGGTCTGCCCGTTCACCGCGAAATATACTGTGCCCGCATAACCCGTGCGCAGCGTTGGTGGCTCTTCGGTTTTGGGCAGCACGAATTTTTCGCCCGCATCCATGACTTTTTCAAAGATCACAGTGCCATCGGCCGATTTGATCCGCACCCATGCAGGGCGCACAGCAAATATCGAAACTTCGGGCACACCGCCCTCGACCACCTTGATCAATGTCGGGTCAGGCGACAGATCAGGCGCATCCAGACCGGCCATCACACGGCGCAGGTCATCGCCGCTCAGGTTATCGTCAGGCGCAAGCGTGCCAAAATTCTGCGGGTTCAGCGCCGAAATCGGTCCGTCACGCGCCACCATCACCGGCACATCCAGCGCCTGTGGGCGGTACAAACGGTCCAGCGCATCGGGCGTCGGGGCGACAAACCCTGTGGATTGGTCAACCGCAGCAATCACATCTTCGCTTGCGGCCAACGGGTCAACCCTATCGGTCACACCAGGCGATTGTTCAACCGGCGCGAACTGCACCCGCTGCACCTCTTGCAACACCGCCCAGCCACCATAGCCAATGCCGCCAATCAACGCGGCCAAAACCATAATCGAGCCAATTGCACCGGCCTCGATATTGGCAAACATCGGTTCTTTCTGTGGAACGAACGCAGCGTTCGGGTCTGAAAGCGGATCACGGTTTTCGCGCTTTTGACGCGCGGGTTTTATCGCTGCCGTGCTTGATGCTTCGGCCGACATACCATGCGCCGTTTCGTAGTCGCTTTCCTTACAGAATTCCTGATACGCCCATTCCGGCTCTAGCCCCAGATAGCGTGCGTAAGAGCGCACATATCCGGCAATAAAACTGGGGGAATCAAAGGCGGTCGGGTCGGCATTTTCAATCGCGGCGATATAGGTCGCCTTGATTTTCAATTCACGTTGAACATCCAACAGGGATTTACCGAGCGTCGCACGCTCGCCGCGCATGATGTCACCAAGGCGCAGATCATAAGCGTCGAAACCACTGGGCGCGTCGCCTTCAGCCTCTTTAGACGAGAAAATCCGCCTGATCATGTACCCTGCTCCGTCGTCACACAATTATCCCCAAAATAGTCGGCGATTCGATATGCGCCGATCTATTACGGATAACCTAGCACAGAACAACCAATTATGCACGTTTACAAAGACTAACCAGTCAACTCGGCACGATTCAGCGCACATTGCGACCACAGCTCGTCCAGCGCCTTTACCAACTTGTCAATTTCCTCGGGGCCATGCACTGGCGACGGGGTAAACCGCAGCCGTTCAGTGCCGCGTGGCACGGTCGGGAAATTGATCGGCTGGGCGTAAATTCCGTGATCCTCCAGCAGGCGGTCCGACAGCATCTTGCATTTCACCGGATCGCCAACATGCACCGGAACAATGTGGGTGCCATGATCAATGATCGGCAGACCCAGCGCCTTGAGTCGGTCCTTTAGAATACGTGCCTGTGTTTGCTGCAAGGCACGCAAATGCGGATCGGTCTTTAGATGTTTGACCGACGCCGCCGCCCCCGCCGCAACCGCAGGCGGCAGGCTGGTGGTGAAAATAAAGCCGGGCGCATAGGACCGGATCGCATCGGCCATTTTAGCGCTGGTGGCGATATAGCCGCCCATCACGCCGTATGCTTTGCCCAAGGTGCCGTTGATAATGTCGATCCGGTCCATCAGCCCGTCGCGTTCAGCCACGCCAGCCCCGTGTGGGCCATACATGCCCACTGCGTGGACTTCGTCAATGTAGGTCAGCGCGTTGAATTCATCTGCCAGATCAAGCACTTCTTCAATCGGGCCAAAATCGCCGTCCATCGAATAGATCGATTCAAAGGCAATGACGCGCGGCTGATCCGGGTCCAGCTCTTCCAGCAATTCACGCAGATGCGCCACATCGTTGTGACGCCAGATTTTCTTGTCACCGCGCCCGTTGCGGATGCCCTGGATCATAGACGCATGGTTCAATTCATCCGACAGGATCACCAAACCGGGGAACAGCCGTGGCAGTGTCGAAAGCGTAGCGTCATTGGCGATATAGGCCGAGGTGAAAACCAGCGCCGCCTCTTTTTGGTGCAGATCGGCCAATTCGGCCTCTAGCTGTTTGTGGTACACCGTGGTGCCCGAAATATTGCGCGTGCCGCCAGACCCTGCACCAGTGGCATTCAATGCCTCGTGCATCGCTTCAAGCACATGCGGGTGCTGGCCCATGCCCAGATAATCATTGCCACACCAAACCGTAATCGGCTGCTCCGTCCCGTCGGGACGACGCCAGATCGCATGTGGAAACGCGCCCTTGCGCCGCTCGATGTCGATAAAGGTACGGTAGCGCCCCTCATCATGCAGACGTTGCAGGCTTTCATCGAGTTTGGCAGAATAATCCAAAATGCGGCTCCTTGGTTTTGACGGGTAGAATCACCGCCAAACGTCACGTTAACGCACATTATCCACCTAAATCCCCTGATAACAGGTTACAAAATGCCGCTGTTGGGCAGATGACCCGTCAACTCAATCCAGCCCGCTCAATCCTGAACAACAATCCGGCAATCGGACGCGCCGTCTTTGGTACACGCCGCCAGTGCCGCCACCGCAGCGCCGTCGCCTTTGGCAACTGCATAGCCCCCCGTGCTGGGCGATATTGCCAATGCTTTGGACCCGCCACCGCGCAAATAGGTTTTCTTGAAGGCCACCGTCGCGCTGGTGGACAGTTGCAATGCCCGCTCAACGTATTTCTTCGGGGTGATATGCGCCACAACAACGCATTTCGGCCCGCCGCTGCGCACCCCGTTACATTCCTTGATCGCCGCGGCCGCAGCCGCCTCTGTCGTGTGGTGATTGGCCGAGGCCACCGTTGCCTTATGCGCCAACCCATGTTCGGGTGCCGCCGCAATCGCACCGTAATACAGCACCGATTTGAATTCCGGCATTCCCGCCATCAGATTAAGCGTCGCCACATCGGTTTCAGTCATAAAATCCTGCGGCACGACAATAAACTCCGTGCCCCTGTGTGAAAACATCATCTTCTTTGCCGCCTTGCCATCCAGCACCGCGTCCTGCGCCATTGCCCCCGTCACAGTGATTGCAATCATTGCCGCCGCTATAAATATTTTTTTCATAAAACTCCCCTTCGGTTGCAAAACCCTACCTCGCCACCTGCCAAGTAACCAGAGCCTATGGACAAGCGGCCTCTGGCTGCTAGGCTCGAACAAACTGCACATTTCCGGAGCACCCCAATGACCCTAGACGCTGTCCTTGCCAAAATTGACGAAAACCTGCCAGAGGCCACCGAACGGCTGCTTGACCTGTTGCGCATCCCGTCGATTTCCACCGACCCCGAATTTGCCGCCGATTGCGACCGTGCCGCCGATTGGCTGGTTGATGATCTGAAGACCATCGGCTTTGACGCCAGCAAGCGTAAAACCACGGGCCATCCGATGGTTATGGCCCACGCAGACGGGTCCGGCACCCACGTCATGTTTTACGGCCACTACGATGTGCAGCCGGTGGATCCGCTTGATCTGTGGGACACCCCGCCGTTTGAACCCGCGTTAGAGGAGACCGACAAAGGTGTGATCATTCGTGGGCGCGGATCGTCCGATGACAAAGGCCAGTTGATGACCTTTGTCGAGGCCTGCCGCGCCTGGGTTCAGGTGCATGGCGAATTGCCGATCAAGGTCTCGATCTTCTTTGAGGGCGAAGAGGAATCCGGCTCGCCCTCATTGGTGCCCTTCATGCGTGAAAATGCGGACGAGTTGACAGCCGACATCGCCATGATCTGTGACACTGGCCTGTTTGAAAGTGCGGTTCCCGCCATCACCACCCAGTTGCGCGGCATGATAACAGAAGAATTCAGCGTGCACGGTGCGGCGCGTGATCTGCATTCGGGCATGTATGGCGGGCTGGCGGGCAACCCGATCCATGTGTTGTCAAACATCGTCGCCGGATTGCATGACGAAACAGGGCGCATCACGCTAGAGGGGTTTTATGACGATGTGCCGGAACTGTCTGACGAGATGCGCAGCCAGTGGCAAAGCCTTGCCTTTGATCACGCCACCTATCTGAACGACGTGGGGCTGTCGGTGCCTGCGGGCGAAATGGACCGCACCCCGCTTGAAATGATCTGGTCACGCCCCACCGCCGAGGTGAACGGGATTTGGGGCGGCTATACCGGTGACGGGTTCAAAACCGTACTGCCCGCCGAAGCGCATGCCAAAGTCAGCTTCCGGCTGGTTGGCACCCAGGACCCCGACAAAATCCACGAGAGCTTTGTTAAATATATCAACGCGCACCTGCCCTCGGATTTTACGGCCGAATTTTCCCCCAGCCGTGGCGCGCCCGCCTCGCAAATGTCCACCGACAATCCGGCGTTCGAGAAGTCCCGTCAGGCGTTGACGGATGAATGGCCCCGCCCCGCTTCTTATATCGGTTGCGGCGGGTCAATCCCGATTGCAGGGTTTTTCAAGGATATCCTGGATATGGACGCGATGCTGATCGGTTTCGGCCGCGATGATGATGCGATCCATTCGCCGAATGAAAAATACGATATGGAGAGTTTTCATAAAGGCACCCGCAGTTGGGCACGGATATTGGCAGCATTGGCAAAGTAGACAAAATCCTTTCAAAGGATTTTACCCAAATATTTTCAAAATATTTGCCTTGCGCTTAACTGATAGCAATCTGCACCAGTTTTGCCACCAGCACCACAAACGGCGCTGCGTGCAAAACAAAATCAAACACATCAATCGGGCGCTTCAACGTGCCCGCCTTGATCATCTTGATCTTTTCCCAGATATGCGGTTCAGGCACAAACGGGGCCAGCCCCAATGTGGCCGCAGCGATCACCGCATAGGATAGCGGCAGTTGTTCCAGCATGTCCCACATGGCCTAACCTTTCCTCGCACCACTGCGCATCCGCAACAATTTGGCGACCAATATCACCGATGGTGTCCCGTGGAATAACAGGTCAACGATATCAATCGGCTTCACCAACGTCCCGTCCACCAGCATGCGCAGTTTTTCAAACAGATGTGGTTCTGGCACAAACGGCGACAGCCCCAGAAATATAGCCATAATCACTGTCATCTGCATCGGGATTTTGTCAAGAAATGACATACTGCCTCTTTCATCATTGGGGGGGGTAAGTGGCGCGGTTGACGGGACTCGAACCCGCGACCCCCGGCGTGACAGGCCGGTACTCTAACCAACTGAGCTACAACCGCGCACTTTAACAAACCACCAAGCGGCGATCTGTTTGGGCGTTCTAGGACTATGGGCGATAGGCGTCAAGCGGTTCTGGCAGCATTTACGAAAATACTTTGTCCGCAGCCCCCGCTTAACCTTCCAACAACACCTGCTGCCCGTCGCGCAGGTGATATACGCACCCCTGCCCACCGGTTAAGCTTGCTATTTCATTCCCGACATGGCCCAGCCAAACCCCGCGCAGGATACGTGATGTAATCCCGTGAGTGACAATAATGCTTGGCCCCTTAAGTGATGCCAAAAATCCTTTGGTCCTCGCCCGCATAACATCAAAACTTTCACCACCCGGGGATTGGAACTGCCAATCAAACCCGTCCGTATCGGCATGTTTGACGTGTTCTGGCCATCCTGTGGCAATCTGCTCAAAATTCAGCCCTTCCCACGCCCCAAAAGATATCTCGCACAAACGCTCATCTTGTGTGGCCACCATCCCCAATGGATCAAGCGCGATCCGCGCTGTGTGCATCGCCCGCTTCTGCGGGCTGCAATGGGCGACAATATCACTGCGCCCTTTGGCTATTTCAGCCAACAATGCACCTTGCATGCCCGCCTGCTCGTGCCCTTTCGCGGTCAATTCGGAATTCATACGCCCCTGAAACCGCCCAGCAAGGTTCCATTCGGTTTGGCCGTGCCGCAGCACAAATATTTCGGGGTATTTGTCGGCCATAGCACGCTCGTAATAGATCAAGGGAAATGGTGGGTGATGAGAGGCTCGAACTCCCGACATCTTCGGTGTAAACGAAGCGCTCTACCAACTGAGCTAATCACCCTTGTCGAGCCGCGACATAACGCGGTTTATGTGGGACGCGCAAGCCCCTTTCACATAAAAAACGCGCCGCTTTGCAGGGCGAGTTCCTTTTTCGTATTTCCATTCCCGATCAGGTCAGGTTTTGGCACCGATTTTGACCACAGTACTGTCCGCACCTACCTTGCGTTGGCGAATCCGGCAAACCATCACTTTGGCATTGGGCTGTTCTTTCACCCGCTTCACCATCACCTTGCCCATCGGTTGCAAGTTCAACTCTTCGCCACTTGCCAATGCTTCGCCCAGAACAGCCAGCATCGCCTCGATTGTTGGCTTGGCGTCTTTTTTCTTAATGCCGGAACGTGCCACGACCCGCTCGATCAGCTCTTTTTTGCGAAGCACTGGGGCTTCAGCCTCGGGTTTGACCACTGGTTTAGGCGTTGGCGTTACGGCTTTCTTCATCACCTTGGGCGCCGCACGGGCGGCGGTTGCCTTTTTAGGTGTCGTGGTTGTCTTTTTTCTGGTGGTGGTGGCCATTGCTCAATCTACCTTTTGTTTCTGATTAGGAAACAACATAGCGCATTTTTGCGTATTATGCCACCTCCGAGGTGTTTGAGCATCAATATATTGCACCGAGGGTAACCCTCAAAAAAGTTGACGTAAGGTAAATGCAGAATATAACAATAGGGGCACAATATTAATAGACAACGAGGGGGAGAACAAAGAATGCGGAAAACTATAATTGCGGGCGTATTGATTTGCGGCCTGACTGTTCAAGCTGGCTTTGCTGGCAATATTCTGGAACCCATGATGGAGCCAGACGTCATTGTTGAAGACACCTCAAGCAGCAGTGGCGGCGGCTTGTTAATTCCAATTCTTCTGTTGGTATTTCTGGCAGCTGCCGCTTCTGGCGGCGGCGGTAGTGGTGGCAGTCCATCCCCAAGCGACTCGCGCCTGAAAACTGACATCACGCAAGTTGGTATGTCTGCCAGCGGTTTGCCAATCTACCATTTCCGCTACATCGGCCTGCCAACTACCTATCAGGGCGTGATGGCACAAGACGTTCTGGCACACACACCCGAAGCCGTCGTGAACATGCCGGGTGGTTACTATGCTGTAAATTACGGCATGCTGGGTCTGGAAATGACAGTCGTCGACTAATTTCCACATCATTATCAATCAAGCAAAAGGGCACCTCATCAGGTGCCCTTTTCTAATTCTCAATTGGTTCGGATCAGTGCGCCGTTGCGCCCGCATCTCCTGCCTTGCTAGCCAGTGCCGCTTTGGCCGCTGCCGCTTCTTCTGCGGCCTCATCCCATTCAACGGCAACCGGCTCGGATACCAGTGCATGCTTCAACACCTCTGACACATGCGACACAGGAACAATCGTCAACCCTTCTTTCACATTGTCAGGGATTTCGACCAGATCCTTTTCATTCTCGGCCGGGATCAGCACGGTTTTAATGCCACCCCGCAACGCCGCCAGCAGTTTTTCCTTTAGGCCACCGATGGGCAGAACATTGCCACGCAAGGTCACCTCGCCGGTCATGGCGATGTCCTTCTTCACTGCAATTCCGGTCAGAACCGACACGATGGATGTCACCATCCCCACGCCAGCACTTGGCCCGTCTTTGGGCGTCGCCCCTTCGGGTACGTGAACGTGGATGTCGATCTTCTCGAACACCGGCGGCTTTACCCCGATTTCAGGACTGATCGAGCGCACATAAGAACTCGCCGCATCAATGCTTTCCTTCATCACATCGCCCAATTTTCCGGTGGTCTTCATCCGCCCTTTGCCGGGCAGTTTCAGCGCCTCGATAGACAGCAATTCGCCGCCTACGGATGTCCACGCCAGACCAGTGACCACACCAACATGGTCCTTTTCTTCGGCCAGCCCGTAACGAAACCGCTTAACCCCAAGATAATCCTCAAGGTTTTTAGTTGTGATGACGATCTTCTCTTCCTCGCCACGCACAATTTTGGTCACGGCTTTGCGGGCCAGTTTAGCAATCTCGCGCTCAAGGTTCCGCACCCCCGCCTCGCGGGTATAGGTGCGAATGATCTCTTTTAGCGCTGCGTCCGTCAGCTCGAATTCGCCCTTTTTCAGACCATGGTTTTTGACCTGTTTGTCGATCAAATGCTGTTTGGCGATCTCGCTTTTCTCGTCCTCGGTATAGCCCGACAACGGGATAATCTCCATCCGGTCCAGTAACGGGCTGGGCATGTTATAGGTGTTCGCCGTGGTCAGGAACATCACATCCGACAGATCATATTCGACCTCGAGGTAATGATCGGTGAAGGTGCTGTTTTGCTCGGGGTCCAGAACCTCGAGCATGGCAGACGCCGGATCACCGCGGAAATCCTGACCCATCTTATCAATTTCATCGAGCAATATCAGAGGGTTGGTGGTTTTTGCCTTTTTCAGCGCCTGAATGATTTTGCCAGGCATCGAGCCGATATAGGTCCGGCGGTGACCGCGAATTTCGCTTTCGTCACGCACACCGCCAAGGCTGATACGAATAAATTCGCGCCCCGTGGCCCGCGCCACAGATTTACCCAGACTGGTTTTACCCACACCAGGAGGGCCGACCAGACACAGGATCGGACCTTTCAATTTACGCGAACGCTGACCAACGGCCAGATATTCAACAATGCGTTCTTTGACTTTTTCCAGACCGTAATGATCATCATCCAGTATCTTTTGCGCCGCATACAAATCCTTCTTGACGCGCGAACGTTTGTTCCACGGAATGCTCAGCATCCAGTCCAGATAATTGCGCACCACAGTGGCCTCGGCGCTCATCGGCGACATGTTTTTCAGTTTCTTGATCTCGGCGTTGGCTTTTTCCAGCGCCTCTTTGCTCAGCTTGGTTTCGGCAATCCGCGCTTCCAGCTCGGCAACCTCGTTCTGGCCCTCTTCGCCATCCCCCAGTTCCTTCTGGATCGCTTTCATTTGCTCGTTCAGATAATATTCGCGCTGGGTGCGCTCCATCTGCGACTTAACCCGTGTCTTGATCTTTTTCTCGACCTTCATCACCGACATTTCGCCCTGCATCAGCCCGTAAATCTTCTCAAGTCGATCCGCCACAACCAGCGTTTCCAGCAATTCCTGCTTTTGCTCGACCTCAATGCCCAGATGGCCCGCTACCAGATCAGACAGCTTGTCACTCTCAACCGCATCGGCCACTGCCGACAGCGCCTCTTCGGGGATGTTCTTTTTAATCTTGGAATACCGCTCGAATTCGGCGCCGACAGAGCGCACCATCGCTTCGACCACATCCGCATCGCCCTGTTTTTCTTCCAGAACCTCGGCGCGGGCCTCGAAATAATGTTCATTTTCAAGGTATTCGGTGATTTTCACCCGCATCCGGCCTTCGACCAGAACCTTGACGGTGCCATCGGGCAACTTCAGCAGTTGCAGCACGTTGGCCAACACCCCAACGTTATAAATTCCGTCAGAATCCGGATCATCCTGCGAGGGGTCAACCTGGCTCGACAGCAATATTTGCTTGTCGTCCACCATGACTTCTTCCAGCGCTTTGACAGATTTTTCGCGGCCCACAAACAGCGGCACGATCATATGCGGGAACACCACAATATCGCGTAATGGCAGTACGGGGTAAGATGTGCTCAATTGCTCGGTCATTTTTTATCCTTTTTATGTGGCAGACATTGATGGGCCCCTAAAGTTACGGCAACCCGCCTGTCTCCGGTCTTTGGTATAATTAGGTGGGGGCAGCCCCCCGATCTTTCAACCATTAACCCGCCATTCAGCTTTTGGCGTAATGTGCCTTCCCATCGCGGGCGGGGCAAGCCAACATTTGCCTTGAATCATTAAAAAGTGGCGTAAATAGGGAAATAACTGTGGATAAGGCGATTTTTACACCGTAATTCGTGTAAACTCGCGATAAACATGCCAACCGGCCCGACCTCATCCCAGTGAGACTCTCAGCGGTTCTGCACCGCTCTCATACATTCACAACAATGCCATTGCCCCCAGTTCAGGTGCAATCAAAACGCATGTATTCCATATTCGTGTCTAATATTAACCAAATTTTACATTCAAATTGGCAAATGGGAATAAAATTACACGGGTGGGCCGGATAGCAATCGTAACAACAACTTTCTACGCACGGGGCGACAGCTCTTCTGCGAACAATGCCGCGCTGAATGCGCAAGGGACAAACAAAGTCGCCGTAACGACGCTTGAGTTTCAGGCGGCGGCGGGGGGCGATATCATTCTGGAATATAACGGTGATGCCGCTGATCCGGATACCGTCGTTCTGGTGGACGGCGTGGAAATGACATTCACCGTCGAATTCTCCGGCACACTTCCGCTCTACAACAAACTTGGCAATGTGAATGGCGAAGATCTGCGCAGCTCCGAAGGCAATGTCAAAGTCGAGGATTTGCGCGTTGGCTATATTGTGACAACCCTCTCTGGCTCAAAAGAATTGTGCTGGATCGGCGTGCGTCATATTTCCGCCTGCCAACTGCAGGACAAACCGCATTTTCGCCCTGTGATCATTCAGAAAGATGCCTTGGGCATCGGATGCCCGTTGTCTGACTTGTCTGTCTCGCCCAACCACCGTGTTTTATTGTCCGGCTGGCATATGGAGTTAAGCTTTGCCTCCGAGGCCATGCTTTGTGCCGCCAAACATCTGGTCAACAACACAACGATAACAACGAATAGCAGCGCAACATCTGCCGAATATTACCACCTGATGTTTGACGAGCATGAAATCGTGTTTTCCAATGGCCTTGCGACCGAGAGCCTGCTTGGCGGGGCCATGACCGCGACCATAGGTTCGGCCGCCGCTGAATACGAGTTCAAAGAGCTTTTAGGCATAAGGGCCAGTCTTGAAACCCGCGACACCCCAGCCGCCTACCCGTTGATGCGGCATTACGTGGCCAAAATGGTTCAGCCCCACCTCGCGGCTTAATCCGCGACACATTCTTTGGGGGGCGTGCCTTAAAGCGGCTCGATATCCCCTTGGGCCCGCCCCGCGTGGAATTCTGCTTCAAAGCTCGCAAACTCCCCCGCCGCAATAGCGCTGCGCATCCCCGCCATCAATTCCTGATAATAATGCAGGTTGTGCCATGTCATCAGCATGGATGATATGATTTCCTGCGCCTTGAACACATGATGCAGATAGGCGCGGCTGTAATTTTTACAGGTCGGACATGTGCATGCCTCGTCCAATGGTCGCGGATCATCGCGGTGGCGGGCGTTTTTGATGTTCAGCACGCCGTTACGGGTAAATATCTGCCCCGTACGCCCTGACCTGCTGGGTAGAACACAGTCGAACATATCAATGCCACGCTTCACCCCGCCGACCAGATCATCGGGCTTGCCGACGCCCATAAGGTAACGTGGCTTGTCGGTTGGCAGCATGTCGGGTGCGTAATCCAGCACGTCAAACATCACCTCTTGCCCCTCGCCCACGGCCAGACCACCAACCGCATAGCCCTCGAACCCGATGTCGGTCAGCGCCGCTGCACTTTCCTCTCGTTGGTCCTTGAACACGCTGCCCTGTTGGATGCCGAACAACGCGTGGCCAGGGCGATCACCGAACGCCTCGCGTGAACGCGCCGCCCACCGCATCGACATCTGCATCGACTTTAACGCCACATCCTCGGGGCTGGGATGAGGCGTGCATTCGTCAAAGCACATCACAATATCACTGCCCAAAAGCCGCTGGATTTCCATGCTGCGTTCCGGCGTGATCTCGTGCTCGCTGCCATCAATGTGGGATTTGAACGTCACCCCGTTTTCATTCATTTTACGCAGATCAGACAGGCTCATCACCTGAAACCCGCCGCTGTCGGTCAAAATGGGCCGGTCCCAGTTCATAAACTTGTGCAAACCGCCCAGATTGGCAATCCGTTCGGCTGTGGGGCGCAACATCAGATGATAGGTGTTGCCCAGCAGGATATCCGCCCCCGTGGCGCGCACATTCTCGGGCAGCATCGCCTTGACGGTGGCGGCTGTTCCAACCGGCATGAACGCAGGCGTACGAATGTCGCCCCGCTGCGTGTGGATGGTGCCGGTGCGGGCTTTGCCGTCAGTTGCGGCCAGATCAAAGGAAAACTGTGTCATGGCGGCGGCATAGGCCAAGCTGTGCCGGATTGCAAAGGATCAAACCTCAATCACCATCAAATCTTCGCCCAGCACCACCTCGCCTGCAAACCCGTCGCGGGCCTCCTCCAACACCGCCTGCAACATCGCGTCGGATTTCGGGGCCAGATGGGTCAGCACCATTTCGCCCACACCTGCGGCATGCGCAATCCGGCTGGCCTGTTTGGCCGAGGCCAGAACCACATCTGACAACACCCGTTTTTCGCTGTCGTCAATCTCGGCCTCGGCCAGATAGCAGCATTGCAACAACAGATCAGCGCCCTGCGCCAGCGCCCGCACCCCGTCGCAATCAATCGTGTCGCCGCTGATGGTCAAAACCTTATTGCCGACTATGATCCGATAGCCAAAACACGGCCACTCTTCATGGCTCAATCCCAACCCGTGCCCATGCTCCACCTGCCCCGCAACCACGGACCAGCCATCGCCCTGATATCCGCCACCGGACACAATATCCGTGACCTGCACCAGATCGCGGATATCGGGCATCTCGTGGCCCAGCACCCGCTCCTCAAGCAATCGAAACCCGATGTCGCGCCGATAAATCGCAAACAGGTGGTCAATGATATCCGCCGTGCCGTCTGGTCCGAAAATGTGAACCGGCCTATCGCGTCCGTTGTTCCACGCCGCCATGATCAGATCGCCCAGATTTCCGATATGGTCAAAATGGTGGTGGGTGATGAAAATGTAGTCAATATCAACAGGATCATGGCCCAGCTTAACCAGCTGTGTGACCGCCCCGCGCCCCGCATCCACCATGATATTCACATCACCAATCTGCACCAAATTCGCCGTACACTGGCGCTCAATTGACGGGCGTGGGGTGCCGGTCCCTAGCAGGCTCAATTTCATGAAATTCCCCTACGCAACAGCCAATATTCGGTCAAACTTGGCCGTGCAGATAAAATCGTTTTCCGTCAGCCCGCGCACCACATGGGTGGTGAATTCCACCTCGCAATATCCCCAGCCAAAGCGGATATCGGGGTGATGCCCCTCTTGCTCGCCCAGCCATGCCGCCACATTCGCGCAATGATGCGCGGCATTGAACCCCTTGACTGTAACGCGCCGCAACAATTTGCGCCCCTTGTCCACCAACGCCCAATCCCCATGCAGTTGGCCCATCATTTCGGCCACAGCATCCGGTTCCAACACCGGCATACCGCCATGACAGGCCACGCAGGTCTTGCCGCTCAACTCGTTTTCCATAGCCATTCCCTCACATTTACCGCACCGTATCATAGCACATGCAAAATGCCGCACCCTGTTTACGTCGTATCGGCTCTGGACGCCCACCATCTTAATCCTTATATATTCAGTCAAGTAATCGCGCGAGGATGCCATGACTGCCACACCCGAAGCCCCTCTTGAGGGCACGCCACTGATCAAACCATCGACCACGGACCATGCGTTATATGATCCAATTATCGAGGCATGCCGCTCGGTCTATGACCCCGAGGTGCCAGTGAATATATATGATCTGGGCCTTATCTATACCATTGATATTTCAGCAGAAGGTGACGTGCAGGTGCTGATGTCCCTGACCGCCCCCGGCTGTCCCGTGGCCGGTGAAATGCCCGGCTGGATCGCTGACGCAATCAGCCCGCTGCCCGGTGTGAAAACCGTCGATGTGCAGCTGGTATGGGAGCCACAATGGGGCATGGAAATGATGTCGGACGAAGCGCGGCTAGAGCTGGGTTTTATGTAAAACCGACGTCAGATTGTCGTAATTCCGATTGCCCGCCTGACCGCAGCCCGCTTATCGTTGGCGAAACGCAATCAACAGGACGCCTGCACCATGCCGATTAAAACCACCTGCATCGGAGCCTTTCCGAAACCTGACTATGTGCCAATCATGGACTGGTTCAAAGTTGTCCACGCAGATGACAGCTATACGACGGATGTGGTGCATAACTGGTCAGATGACACCAAACACGAACCGGCGTTCGAGCGCGCCACCCGTGAGGCCGTTCAAACCCAGATCGACTGTGGCATCGACATCCCAACCGATGGCGAACAACGCCGCGAAAACTATGTGCATTACCAATGCCGCTATTTCGACGGGTTCGATTTTGATAATCTGGAACACCGTGTGTTGCGCAACGGCGCCTATGAATCCGATCTGCCTGCCATTCGTGGCAAAATCAGCGCCGGAAAATCGGTGCTGCCGCGTGACTATAAACAGGCGCAAGGTTTCTCCGACCGCCCCGTCAAACTCACCCTGCCCGGCCCGATGACCATCATCGGCACTGTGGCCGATTGTTTTTACAATGACGACAAACAGCTGGCCTTTGATCTGGCGGACGCCCTGAACAAAGAAGTGTTGGCGCTGGCCGATGCAGGCTGCATCCACATCCAGATTGACGAACCCCTGTTCGCCCGCAAACCCGATGATGCGGCGGCGTTCGGGTATGAGGCGCTGGAACGTGTGTTGCACGGGGTGCCCGACCACGTGGTGCGCACCTCGCATATGTGCTGTGGCTATCCTGAACACATCGATCAGCCGGAATACCCCAAGGCCGACCATAACGTCTATCATCAACTGGTCGAAGCGCTGGACGGCAAAATCGACGCACTGTCGATCGAGGATTGCCACTGCCACAGTGACCTGTCCCTGTTTGAAAAGTTCACCAAAACCATCGCCATTGTCGGTTTTGTCGACATCGCGGTCAGTGATATCGAGCCGGTCGACCAAATCGTGGCACGGATGCGCGAAGTGCTCACAGTGCTGCCGCCCGAGCGTTTGATGGCAGCGCCCGACTGTGGTCTTGGCTTTCTAACACTGGAGCAAACCCGCACCAAATTGACCAATATGTGCAAGGCGGCAGCGATGGTTTAACGACCAGACTTGAGATCATATGCCAAACGCACTATATATATTTGGCAAACAGGAGACATGACATGTTCGGCATCCCCGGCAAACAAGCGGTCAGCATAACCTCTGCCGCCGCCACGCAAATTTCCAAGCTGATGACCAAGGACGGCCATCAGGGGCTTCGTATCGGCATCAAAAAGGGTGGCTGCGCAGGCATGGAATACACCATGGATTATGTCGACGAGGTCGATCCGATGGACGAGGTGGTTGAAGAATCCGGTGCCCGCGTGATGATCGCGCCGATGGCACAAATGTTTCTGTTCGGCACCGAAATCGACTATGAAACATCGCTGCTGGAAAGCGGTTTCAAGTTTCGCAACCCAAACGTAACCGAAGCGTGCGGTTGTGGTGAATCCATCAAATTTGCGGAAATGTAGGTGTCGACGGACCCTGATTTTCTCAATCATGCCCGTGACTTGTTCGCCGGTCTTGGCCCAATCAGCACAGGCCGTTTGTTTGGCGGCACCTCGCTGTATCTAGATGGCGCAATGTTCGCGGTGATCTTTGGCGACGCGCTCTATATGAAAGCCGACAAACCGCTGGCCGCTGAATATGCCGCGTCAGGGTCAGTGCCGTTTCAATACAATACTAAAATCGGCGTACGCATCATTCCCGGCCTTGTTTCCCTACCTGAAAGCGCGGTGGATGATCCCGAAGAGGCGCTGTTCTGGGCGAACAAATCCATGATACCTGCCCAAAAAGCCGCCGCAAAACGCACCAAAACGAAATAATAATGGCGTTTCATCAGTTAATCGAAGCGCTTTAACGCTTCCACTTGCCGCACATCGTGCACCTACCCTTGCCTTGGCCCCACAATTGCGGGCATGTTCCCCCAACCAACAAAGGGAACACATCATGCGTAAAAAACTTGCCGCCGGAAACTGGAAGATGAACGGCACCCTTGGCTCGATGCTGGAAATCGACGCCTTGTCCGAAAAACACCCCGACCCGAAATGCGACGTGCTGATTTGCCCGCCTGCCACGCTTGTGGCTGCGATGGCTGCCAGCATTGAAGACGGGCCAATCAAAACCGGCGGGCAGGATTGCCACGCCAACATATCGGGTGCCCACACCGGCGATATTTCCGCTGAAATGCTGATGGACGCCGGGGCAAGCTACGTGCTGGTCGGTCACTCTGAACGCCGCCAAGACCATGATGAGAGCGACGAGGATGTGCGCAACAAAGCCAAAGCCGCGATTGCCGCAGGGCTGATCGTCGTGGTGTGTTGCGGTGAATCCGATGCCGAACGCGAAGCCAAAAACACGCTTGAAATCATTTCAGGGCAGTTGGCTGGCTCCATCCCTGACAATGTCACCGGTGAAAACCTTGTGGTGGCCTATGAGCCGATCTGGGCCATCGGCACCGGCAAGGTTCCGACGCTGGATCAAATCGGCGAAGTGCATGATTTCATCCGCATCAAACTTGAAAAACGCTTTGGCGAAGGTGTCGGGCGTTCGATCCGCTTGCTCTATGGCGGCTCGGTCAAACCAAACAACGCCGACGAGATATTTGCGGTATCCAATGTGGACGGCGCACTGGTTGGTGGTGCGTCGCTTAAAGCGGATGATTTCAGCGGCATCATTACGGCGCTTGAAAACAGCTAAACCAAGCCTAAATGCGAATGTTTTGACGTGGAAAAATCCTGCGTCAAAACAGTTCCACTATTCCGGAATAGTGGAACTGTTTTGAAATGCAAGAATCATAACAAAAACAACAGCTTTCGCAGTGTTATTCAGGTAAGAAAACGCACCTAATTCGTTATAATTTCCGGCCCCATCACCGCGTTCGGCAAAACCGTTGATAGCCACGGAATATAGGTGATCATAATCAGGAACACGAACAACACGGCGAGGAACGGCAGCGCTGCCTTGACCACCCGCATCATCGGCATTCCGGCCACGCCTGACGTTACAAACAGGTTCAAACCCACCGGCGGAGTGATCATGCCGATCTCCATGTTCACCACCATGATGATGCCCAGATGGATCGGATCGATCCCCAGCTGCATGGCAATCGGAAACACCAAGGGCGCGACAATCACCAGCAAGCCGGATGGCTCCATGAATTGCCCGCCAACCAGCAGAATCACGTTGACCACAATCAGGAACATCACCGGACCAAAGCCCGCCGACAGCATCGCGTTGGCCACCTGTTGCGGGATTTGTTCGTCCGTCAGAACGTGCTTCAGGATCAGCGCCATGGCGATGACGAACATCAGGGTGATGGTCAGCTTGCCCGCGTCCAGCAATGTGCGCTGGGTGTCGCGGTGAAACAGCGCCGTCAGCAGCGCGTGGGGTTTTTGCAGAAGGCTGGATTTTTCCTGCCCGTTGCGTGCCGCCAATGGTCCCATATCACGGTAAACGAAGCTGGCAATCAAGAAGGCATAGATTGACGCCACAGCCGCCGCCTCGGTCGGGGTAAAGATCGCTTTGGTCAGACCGGGAACACCGTAAATCCCGACCATGATGATCACGATCAGCATCAAGCCCCAGAATGCATCACCAAAGGCCCGCCCGATTTCACGCCAGCCGGCCCAATCGCCCGCAGGCATCTTCTTGACCCGCGCCATCACATAGATGGCAATCATCAGCATTAGCCCTGCCAGAATACCGGGGATCACGCCCGCAAGGAACATCCGGCCGACCGATACTTCAACCGCCGCCGCATAAACCACCATCACAATCGAGGGCGGGATCAGGATGCCCAAAGTGCCCGCGTTACAGATCACGCCAGCGGCGAAATCCTTGGTGTAGCCCGCCTTGGTCATTGCAGCGATCACGATGGAACCGATGGCAACCACAGTCGCAGGGCTAGACCCCGACAGGGCCGCGAACATCATACAGGCGAACACGCCCGCAATCGCCAGACCACCGCGAAAGTGGCCAACGCAAGCGATGGAAAACCGGATGATCCGTTCCGCCACGCCGCCCGTCGACATGAAGGACGACGCCAGAATAAAGAACGGGATCGCAAGCAGGGTTGAATGGCCCTCAAAGGCGGCGAAAAGCGTTTGGGCAACGGACGCGAGCGAGGAGTCCGAGAAAATCAGCAAGAACATCACCGAACTCATGCCCAGCGAAACAGCGATAGGCACACCGATCATCATCAGACCGATCACCATGGCGAACAGAAGGGCTACGGTCATTGGGCATTCTCCCCACGCGCTTCGCGCATTTCCTCTAACTCATCCTCGACTTCGTGGCTGGCAATCAGACGATCCGTCTCGCCCCGCCAAATCGCCACGCCTGCTTGAATGAACCGGTAAAAAAGCAGCGCCATTGAAATCGGCAGCACCATATAAGGCACCATGCGCGGTAGTTTTTCATAAGGCTCTCCCTCGTTAAACACACCCGCCATCCAGTTCAAAAACGCGGGGTGCGGGATGTCGTTGGTCTCAAACCAGCCTTGGCCACGGGGGTTTTCCTGAAATCCGGTCGGGAACCAGCGGCCTTCGGTGCGGGGCAGATTGGCGAAATTGGCCCAGTAATCCCACGCGCCTTTCAGCAACAAAAAGGTGAAGGCGATACAAATTGCCACCGCCACCAGCGCGAAAATCTTGCGGATGTGGTCAGGCAAAATGTTGATCAGCGCGTCCACCCCCAGATGGGTGCCCTTTTTAACCGCATAGGGTGCACCCAGCAAAACCAGCCAGGCGAACATGAACACGGTCATTTCCAGCGCCCACAGAATGTTGGAGTTAAAGACGTAGCGCGCAATCACATTGGCAAATGTCAGCAACGTCATAGCGCCCAGAAGGGCTGCGATCAGCGTCTCTTCTATGCGGTCGACAAAACTTGTCTGATGATGTTCATGCATCACGTCCCCTCCCCTAAAATATCGTGTTGCGCGCGGCCCTCTTGGCGGGGCCACGTGCTGTTTTTGTAACGATTGACTTACATCGAGTCGTTGATCGCTTGCGCTGCATCAATCGCGTCTTGGCCAACGTCGCCTACGAACTGATCCCAAACAGGCATCATCACATCAACCCATGCTTGGCGTTGGTCCGCATCCAGCACACGAATGGTGCCACCAGCGGCGATGATCGACGCTTTGGCAGCCTCGTTCACAGCGAATGCTTCGGCGTTGCGCATGGTTGTGACTTCGCCAAGGATGGTCAGCAGTTGGTCACGCACGTCGGCGTCAAGGCTGGCCAGCCAGTCAACATTGGTCACCACCAGATAGTCGATGATGCCGTGGTTGGTTTCGGTCACGCCGTCCTGAACCTCAAAGAACTTCTTGCCAAAGATGTTGGACCATGTGTTTTCCTGACCATCGACAACGCCCTGTTGCAGCGCGCCGTATACTTCGGAGAACGCCATTTTCTGCGGCGAGCCGCCGATGGCTTCCATCTGGGCTACCAGAACGTCGCTGGATTGCACGCGGAACTTCAAACCGTTTGCGTCTGTTGGCGCGATCAGTGGTTTGTTGGCGGACAGTTGCTTCAGGCCGTTATGCCAGAACGCCAGCCCTTGCAGACCACGGTTTTGCATGGAGTCCAGCAGCGCTTGGCCAGATTCACCCGTTTGGAATGCATCAACCGCATCCATGCTTTCGAACATGAAAGGCAGATCAAACAGGCGGAACTTTTTGGTGAACTTTTCAAACTTGGACAATGATGGTGCGGCCAGTTGGACGTCGCCCTGAAGCATGGCTTCCAGAACTTTGTTATCATCATAAAGGGTCGAGTTTGGATAGACTTCCATACACGCCTTGCCGTTCATTTCGGCATTTACACGTTCGGCCAGCAACGTCGCAGCAATCCCTTTAGGGTGCTTGTCGGTGTTGGTCACGTGGGCAAACTTGATTACAACTTCGCCTTCTTCGCAGGACGCGCTTGCGGCTTGTGCAGTAAAGGACAGGGCCACAGCAACGGTGGCAGCAGTCAGGAATTTCATAGGGGTCTCCTCCCGGGTTTTGAGACATTGCATAGATGTGCACCCGAAATCGGGCACCCACAGTGATCAGACCCCAGCAGGGCCCACCGCTCAAGAAAAACTTCACAGAGACGTTACAAAGGGGAATTGCCTTACTTAACCAATGGTTAACGGGTTTGCTGATCATTGCCATGTGTCAGAGTGGCGGATTTTCACACAGCACAAATGATGCGCTGTGCGGTTTTCCGCACAGATTTAGCGAAACCCGTCAGGACGAATCCCGTATTTTGCCAGCTTGTCATAAAAGGTTTTGCGCGGCAGTTTCAGCCCCCGCGCCGCTTCGCTTGCATTGCCGTTATGGCGTTGTAAGGCTTCCGCCAGCAACGAGCGCTCAACCTGCGCCAATTGATCATTCAACCCCAGTTCGGCCTCTTCCTCGCCCTCGCCTAGCGCAAGTGCAAACCGCATTGCCGCATTCATCAGCGCTCGCGCATTTCCGGGCCAGTCTTGGGACATCAGGCGGGAAATCATTGCGGGTGTGATGTCGGGCAATGGCAGGGCTGCCTGTTCACAAGCAATGGCGACGTAATGGCGAAACAACACCGGTATATCCTCGGGCCTCTCGCGCAAACTGGGAATGCGCACACCCGTCACAGCCAGCTTGTAATAAAGGTCGTGATTAAACCGCCCCGCCGCAACCTCCTCGGCCAAATCACGGTAACTGCCCGCCAACACCCGTGCACCGCAGTTTTTCTCAAGGCATTCGAGCAGTGCAAACTGTGCCGATGGCAACAGCGCCGCCACCTCGTCCAAAAACAGGCTACCACCATCGGCCCCCGCCAATGCCTCGGCCAAACTCTCGGGCATAAGTGACGCCGCCGCCGTTTTCAAAAACGGCCCGTCCGAGACCGCAGACAGTAAATGAATCACCTCGGCAATCTTCGAGGTGCCCGTGCCCGGCGCACCACTGATCAGAACCTCGGCCCCCGTTCGTGCCACGGCCCGCACATTCATGCGCAGTTCTTCGGATAATGCCGATGTGCCAAACAGCATCCGCGCCGCCGCATCCCCCGTTTCCAACTGGCGTTTTAACTGGCGGTTTTCCAGCACCAGCGCACGGGTTTTCTGCGCCCGTTCCACCACCGCCAACAAATCCTTTGGCGCACATGGTTTTTCCAGAAAATCAAAGGCGCCCGCACTGATCCCCTTGACCGCCATCGGGATGTCGCCCTCGCCGGTCAGCAGGATCACCGGCAAGTCCGCGTCCACCCCGCGCACATATTCCAGCAAGGCAAAACCATCCTTGCCCGGCATACGAATGTCACTGATAACCACCCCGTCAAAATCGGTGCTGATGTGATCCTTGGCCTCGATATAGCTGCCCGCAAGGATCGGCGACATATCGGCCAGCTCCAGCGTTTGACCCAGCGCCTCGCGCACGGATGCGTCGTCATCAACCAATAAAACCCGCATATTCATGCTGCCTTCTCCATCACTGATCGCGCCAATTCAACCGTAAACACCGCCCCGCCTTGCTCATGGTTACGCCCTCGAATATCACCGCCAAAGCTTTGCACCAGACCGTAAGATATCGACAGACCCAGCCCCATACCCTCGGATTTACCAATCGCCTTGGTGGTGTAATAGGGGTCGAAAATCTTTTCCGGTGCCTCGATCCCAGGCCCCGTATCACGCACCCGCAGGCGGGCCTTGTGCGCGCCGGTTTCCACTGCAATCTCGATCCGGCGCACAGGTGCGCCTTCCATCGCGTCAATCGCGTTCGAGATCAGGTTGACCAGCACCTGCTGCAAGCGCACTTCGCCGCCACGCACAAACACTGGCGCGGATGGCGGCGTCCAGCTGATCTCCACCTTATCCTTGGCAAACCGCGCCTCGGACATCTCCAGCACCGCGTCCACCACCGCCACGATATCCACATCCGAAATCGGCTCGCTCTCTTGTTTGGCGAAGGCGCGGAAATTGCTGATGATCCGCCCCATGCGCCGCGCCAACTCGGATATCCGCCCAAGGTTCTGACCCGCCACATCCAGCTTGCCACGCTCCAGATAGGTTTCGGCATTTTCCGCGAACGAGCGGATCGCCATCAGCGGCTGGTTCAACTCGTGGCTGATCCCCGCCGACATCTGCCCCAGTGCCGACAGTTTGCCCGCCTGCACCAGATCGGCCTGCGCCTGCTTTAATTCATGGGTGCGCTCCTCGACGCGGGTTTCCAACTCGGCCTTGGCGCTGGCCTCGATCTGAAGCCGCGCGGCCAAGGCCCGCCTGCGTTCCGTCACCCAGAACAGGATCGCGCCAAAGGCCAGCAACAGCGCCGCCACCGCCGCCGCTTGAAGCCACGCCAAGCGCTGCGCGGTTGCGGTGTTCAACAACACTTCACCAGTCATGCCGATGATCGGCAAGGGCTGGGTCAAATGCAGGGCGCGGCGCGGGATATAGGGGCCGGAATTGATTGACCAGATTTCATGACCGCCAATATTGCGCACCGCATCGGGGCCAAATCCGCCTGCCGCTTTGCGGCTACGCAACACCAGTTCGGAACGGTTGGCAACAAAGATCACCCCCGCCGCATCGGTGAAAAACACCGCATGCGGATCACCCCGCCAATCAGATTCCTCGACCGCCTCCATATCGACGGCCACAATCACCGCCCCTAGCGCCTTGTCCCCTTCAAGGATCGGGGCGGCGAAAAAAAACGCCCGCTGGTTACTGCCCTGAATTCTGGCGTGGCTGGTGCCAAGTGCGCCACGCATAGCGCGCTCGTAATGCGGCTGACCTGTCAGAGGGGCGCTAACGTGCGGCTTTGAGGAGGCAAGCACCTGCCCGTCCCCTGATGCCAGCAGGATTTCAACCGCACCGGTTTTATCCGCCGTGGCCAGCAACAAGCGCGAGGCTTGCGTCGCCGCGCCCTCCCCCTTGGCCAGCGCCACCAGTTCCGGATGATCGGCCATCAACACCGCCACTTGGCGAAACCGTTGCAATTGCCCGACCAACCGGTCCGAGGCCAGCGACAAATCAGCCTGCCCGCGTGCTGCCAGCTGGGTTAAAGCTGCCGAGTAGGCAAACCACCCCGCCCCGCCCGCAACACCTGCGACCAAGGCCAGAAATAGAACCAGCGCAATCGCGCGACCTGTGGCAAAACCTGTCATAGGGTGCGATTGTAAAAACCTGCGCTTGCAATGACCATCCCCTTTGGTGAAAATCACCGGATGAAACATATCAGCCAATCCCCGACCGATCCCGCATTCGTGCAAAACCCCTATCCGTTTTACGACCGCATCCGCCATTTGGGTGATCTGGTGTTCTGGGATGACTACAATATGGTCTGCGCTGGCGGCTATGACGCGGTGAACGCGATTTTGCGCGACCGACGGCTGGGGCGTGAAATGCCTGCTGACCTGCAAGCCCCCATCCCCGAACGCCTCGCCCCGTTTTACGCGATCGAAGCCCATTCGATGCTGGAACTGGACCCGCCACGCCACACCCGCCTGCGGTCTTTGGTGCTGCGGGCGTTCACCTCGCGCCGGATCAAGGAGTTGGCGCCCGAGATTGAGGCGTTGTGCCATCAGTTGATAGATGCGTTTCCCACAGGCGGTGTCGACCTGCTGCCCGCTTACGCGCAGAAAATCCCCGTCATCATCATTGCTCGTTTGTTGGGGGTGCCCGAGGCGATGGCCGATCAACTGTTGGCATGGTCCAACGCGATGGTTGGCATGTATCAGGCGGGCCGCACCATTGCTGATGAAGACGCCGCCGCCCGCGCCAGCACCGAATTTGGGGATTTCATGCGTGGTTACGTTGAAAAACGCCGCGCCAGCCCTGCGGATGATCTGATCACCCATCTGATCGCGGCCGAGGAAGGTGGGGAAAAGTTGTCAACAGACGAGTTGATCACCACCTGCATCCTGCTGCTGAACGCAGGCCACGAGGCCACGGTGCACACCATGGGCAACGGCATCAAAACCCTGTTGGAGACCAAAACACCTGTGACGACGCTGGCCCCCGATACGGTCGAGGCCACGGTCGAGGAAATCCTGCGTTTCACCCCGCCGCTGCATATTTTTATGCGCATCGCCACTGAGGATCTGGAGCTGCTGGGCCATGATATAAAGCGCGGCCAGACCATTGGCTGCCTGCTGGCCAGCGCCAACCGTGATCCATTTGCATATGATGCGTCGGATCAGTTCATCCCGAACCGGCCATTAAAGGCAAATACATCCTTTGGCGGCGGTTTACATTTTTGCGTAGGCGCCCCATTGGCACGGCTGGAGATGCAGATTGCCTTGCCTGTGTTGTTTTCCCGCTGCCCGGATTTGTGTTTGGCGGAAGGGCCACAGTTTGCAAACCTCTATCATTTTCATGGGTTGGAAGCGTTGCGCGTTACCTATTAGGGTTGTGCCACGCTACGCGTGTCACCCCGAGCGTTTTGCCCCTACGGGCCAAAACGCGGATGCCTCCGGCGGAGGTATTTCTGAAAAGAAGAAAGGGGACATCCTAATTTTGTAACTACGACATTGCGCCGCGCCATCGCATATGGACCAGCATCGTTCAACACCTTATAGGACATGTGGAATAACAGTGCCGCCGCCCCGTGCGCGGTTTTGACGTAACTATGGAAAGACCCTGCATGTCCGATACACCTAAAAAACCCGTCCTGCCCAATGCCCAGACCATAACAAAGGTTGACCACTGGACGGATCGTTTGTTTTCATTCCGCGTCACCCGACCGCAAAGCCTGCGGTTCCGGTCCGGCGAATTTGTGATGATCGGGCTGATGGGGGACAATGGCAAACCGTTGCTGCGGGCCTATTCCATTGCATCCCCAAGCTGGGACGAAGAGCTGGAGTTTTACTCGATCAAGGTGCAGGACGGCCCGCTGACCTCAAAATTGCAACATATCAAGGTCGGTGACGAAATTATTCTACGTCCCAAGCCCGTTGGCACATTGGTCCATGATGCGCTGCTGCCCGGTAAACGGCTGTGGTTTTTCGCCACCGGCACCGGCATTGCGCCCTTTGCATCGCTGATGCGCGAGCCAGAAACATACGAAAATTACGACGAGGTGATCATGTGCCACACCTGCCGCGATGTGGCGGAGCTGGAATATGGCCGTTTGTTGGTGGAAAGTCTGGCGGATGATCCGTTGATTGGTGAAATGGTGGACGGCAAGCTGCGCTATTATCCGACCACCACCCGCGAGCAAAGCCCTGTAATGGGCCGGATCACCACCAAGCTGGAAGATGGGTCATTGTTTGAAGATCTGGGTGTGCCGCCGATTTGCGGTGAAAATGACCGTGCGATGGTCTGTGGCTCAATCGGGTTGAATATTGATTTGAAGCGTATTCTGGAAGGATTTGGCCTGACAGAAGGCGCCAACTCGCAACCGGCCGAATATGTGGTTGAAAAGGCGTTTGTCGATTAAGACCATTAACAACACCGCGCAGTGGTTCTGCGCGGCGGTTATTACGTTTTTGGGGCGGTCTACATCCCCAGTGCTAGTTTCACCTGCGCCAGTACATCCTGAAGCAATGCAGGATCACTCCCAGCGGATTCGAGTGCCTGCTTCAGCCCCTCTTTCATGCTGTCATCAAGGCTTGAGGCGTCGATCATTCCGGTAACCTTTGCGGCGTCATAGCCCTCAGCGGTCAGAAGAGCTCCAGACATCCCGTCCGTTGCTGCACCCGCAACATCGCTTGCCGCTCCGGATGCGGATTCTATCATCTCGCCGGTGGCATCAACGCCACTACTGCCCTGCGAATAAAAGTAATAACCCGCGCCCAAAACCGCGATTAATACGACAACAATCAATGATTTATTCATGGTATCAGCCCTCGCTAAATGTTCGATATTGCTATGAACATACGCGCCAGCGGCACATCGTGCCTAACCTGAAACAGGATCAAGGGGGAATCCGGCGTGAAATTGCCAATACTGGGCGGTAATCAGCCTGTTTGCACAGTCACCTGCCATAAAAAAACACCGCACAAAACTGATCTGCGCGGCGTTTAATCGTTTTGTTTTAGAGCGTTAGCCTATTGGCCTAATGCGCCTTTGATTTGCTCAATAACAGCTTTGATCATGTCAGGGTTGTCGCCTGCTTTTTCAATCGCTGTTTTCAACATGGTCTTTTTCAGTGGGTCAAGGGACGAGCCGTCGACCATTTCACCAACTTTGGCAGCATCAAAACCTTCTGGGCTCAGAAGCGTATCCATCATGGATGTCTCTGTTGTTGCAGCAGCAGCTTCAGTCGCAGCGGCAGCGGTCTCGGCAGCAGCGGCCTCGGCAGCAGCAGCTTCGGTTGCGGCAGCGGCCTCAGCAGCGGCGGTTTCAGCAGCAGCAGTTGCAGCAGTTGCAGCAGCT
>Ga0190303_1000108_pt1 | contig 33112 bp, 39 predicted proteins | sample 48700701_MG_FD_161672 | JGI IMG/M metagenome (GOLD analysis project Ga0190303, IMG submission 161672) | Hydrothermal vent sediment bacterial communities from Southern Trench, Guaymas Basin, Mexico - 4870-07-0-1_MG | ecosystem: Environmental > Aquatic > Marine > Hydrothermal vents > Sediment ... | reverse complement strand
ATTTTTTATTTTCTTCGGCTGGTACAAAACCTCTTCCCTTTTCAATTGCAATTTCAAAATCTAATTTAACTGATTTCTCCATATTACAAATTACTAAATCATGGTTTAAAACCTGAAAGCCAGAAATGTGTTTTTGTAAATCTCCTGCAGTTAATTGTTCTTGATTAGAAATTGAAATGTTTACAGTTTCTCTATCTGAATCTTCAATTTGTTTCTTAAAACGTACTTGTTTTAAGTTTAAAATAATTTCAGTTACATCTTCAACAACACCTTTAATTGTTGAAAATTCATGCTCAATACCTTCAATACGAAGTGATGTTATTGCAAACCCCTCTAATGAAGATAATAATACTCTTCTTAAAGCATTCCCAACAGTTAAACCAAAACCTGGTTCTAACGGTCTAAATTCAAATCTACCATTAAAATCGGTAGAATCAATCATAATTACTTTATCGGGCTTTTGAAAATTTAAAATTGCCATAATTGAATTGGTATCTTTAAAATTATTTAGAGTATAACTCTACTATTAATTGTTCCTTAATATTTTCTGGAATTTGCATTCTTTCAGGTACACTCACAAAGTTACCTTGTTTGGTTTCTGAATTCCAAGAAAGCCATTCGTACACATCGCTTCTAGCTGCTAAAGAATCTTCAATAGCTATTAATGATTTTGATTTTTCTCTTACGGCTACAATATCACCCGCTTTTAAAGAAAAAGAAGGAATGTTTACCAACTCACCATTTACGGTTATATGACGGTGTGATACTAATTGACGTGCTGCACTACGACTAGGTGCAACACCTAATCTATACACTACATTATCTAAACGTGATTCACAAAGTTGTAATAAAATTTCACCTGTAATTCCTTTACTACTAGATGCTTTTTTAAATAAGTTTGAAAATTGTTTCTCTAATATACCATAAGTATATTTAGCTTTTTGTTTTTCTGACAACTGCATAGCGTATTCAGATTTCTTTCCTCTACGTCTGTTATTACCATGTTGTCCTGGAGGATAATTTCTTTTTTCAAAAGATTTATCTTCTCCAAATATTGCTTCTCCGAATTTACGGGCAATTTTTGTTTTTGGTCCTGTATATCTTGCCATTTTTTATTATTATGTGATAGGGATTATGAATTAAGGCTAATCCTTCGATAATCGAAATCCTATCTGTTAAAAATTAAATTAATTATACTCTTCTTCTTTTTGGAGGTCTACACCCATTATGTGGTGCAGGAGTAACATCAATAATTTCAGAAACTTCAATTCCTAAATTATGAATTGATCTAATTGCTGATTCTCTTCCGTTACCAGGTCCTTTTACATATACCTTTACTTTTCTCATACCTGCTTCATGTGCTACTTTTGCACAATCTTCTGCAGCTAATTGAGCAGCATAAGGAGTATTCTTTTTAGAACCTCTAAATCCCATTTTCCCAGCTGATGACCAAGAAATTACATCACCCTTTTTATTGGTTAGTGATATAATTATATTGTTGAATGAAGCTGTGATATGAGCCTCACCAACTGTCTCAACAATAACTTTACGTTTTTTTGAACTTGCTTTCGCCATAATATATTAGTTATTATTTAGTTGCTTTTTTCTTGTTAGCTACCGTTTTACGTTTACCTTTTCTAGTTCTAGAATTGTTCTTGGTTCTTTGACCTCTTAAAGGTAATCCTGATCTGTGACGAATACCTCTGTAACACCCAATATCCATTAAACGTTTAATGTTTAATTGAGTTTCAGAACGTAATTCACCTTCAATAGTGTAGTCTCCTACTTGTTCTCTAATGTCGTGAATTTCTGCATCAGTCCAATCTTGAACTTTGGTGCTTTCATCAACTTTTGCTCCAGCTAAAATTTCTTTAGCTCTACTTTTACCAATTCCAAAAATATATGTTAATGCAATAACACCTCTCTTGTTTTTTGGAATATCAATACCTGCTATTCTTGCCATAATTATCCTTGTCTTTGTTTAAATCTAGGATTCTTTTTATTGATTACGTATAATCTGCCTTTTCGTCGCACAATTTTGCACTCGGCACTTCTCTTTTTTATTGATGTTCTAACTTTCATCGTTTATACTTTAATATCTGTAAGTAATTCTTGCTTTTGTTAAATCATATGGACTCATTTCTAACTTCACTTTATCACCTGGTAATAATTTAATATAATGCATACGCATTTTACCTGAGATGTGTGCTGTTACTACATGTCCATTCTCCAACTCTACACGAAACATTGCATTAGACAATGCCTCTGTAATTGTCCCGTCTTGTTGTATTGCTGGTTGTTTTGCCATATTATGCTATTGATTTTCTTTTAGTTCCTTTTTTCATTAAACCATCATAATGACGATTTAATAAATGAGAGTTAATTTGTTGAATGGTATCTATTGCAACACCAACCATAATTAACAATGATGTACCTCCGTAAAATAATGCCCAAGATTGTGTCAATCCAAATTTAACAACTATCGCTGGTAAAATTGCTACAATTGCTAAAAATAAAGATCCTGGGAATGTAATTAAAGATAATACTCTATCTAACATATCACCTGTATCTTTTCCGGGTCTAATTCCTGGAATAAATCCACCACTTCTTTTTAAATCATCTGCCATTTTATTGGTAGGAATTGTAATTGCAGTATAAAAATAACTAAATATTATAATTAAAAATGCAAATAACAAGTTATACCATAACCCAAACATATCAGAAAATTGAATTCCAATAGATTTTACAGTTTCATTATCAGATCCTGCTAATAGGGCAGGTGCAAACATAATTGCCTGAGCAAATATAATAGGCATTACTCCTGATGAGTTTAACTTTAATGGAATGTAATCTCTTGCTCCACCAGCAACATTTTTAATGTTTCCTGCTACTGTTTTTCTAGCATACTGAACAGCAATTCTACGAACCGCAGTTACTAAGTATACACAAACAGCTATTACTAAGAACCAAACAATTACTTCAATTAAAATCATTATCAATCCACCATTTGAAGCTGTAACTTTAGAAACTACTTCTTGAATAAATGATGAAGGGAAACGAGCAATAATACCAATCATAATTAATAATGAAATACCATTACCAATTCCTTTATCAGTAATTTTTTCTCCCAACCACATTGCGAATACTGTTCCGGATGTTAATATCACCATAGATGATAGCCAAAACATACTTCCACTAATATAGAAAGCTTCAGAAGGAATTAATTGATAAATATTAGTAATATACGCAGGTCCTTGAACCATAGTAATTGCAATTGTTAACCAACGTGTAATTTGATTTATTTTTTTTCTTCCACTTTCACCATCTTTTTGTAGTTTTTGCAAATAAGGAACCGCAATTCCCATTAACTGTACAACAATAGATGCTGAGATATAAGGCATAATACCTAATGCAACAATAGAGGCTTGTGCAAACGCACCTCCTGTAAACATATCTAGTAATCCTAAAATTCCACCACCACTTGTTTGACTTTTAAGTGCTGCTTGTGCAACAGTAATATCAATCCCTGGAAGTGGTACTTGAGCAGCTAAGCGATAAATTGCCATAAATCCAAGTGTTAATAGAATCTTATTTCTAAGTTCTTCTATGCTCCAAATGTCTTTAATGGTTTGAATTATTTTTTTCATCTATAGATAATTATTATACTGCTTCTGCTGTTCCTCCAGCTTTTTCAATAGCCGCTTTTGCTGTTGCAGTAAATTTATGAACTGTTACATTTAATTTAGCTTTTAACTCTCCATTCCCTAATATTTTAACTAGGTCATTTTTACGAGCTAAACGATTTTCAACTAAAATCTCTAATGTTACTGTATCAGTAATTTTTTTATTATCAACTAATTCTTGAAGTTTATGTAAGTTTACACCAACATAATCTTTACGGTTAATGTTTGTAAAACCAAACTTAGGAACACGTCTTTGTAAAGGCATTTGCCCTCCTTCAAAACCAACTTTTCTAGAATATCCTGAACGAGATTTAGCTCCTTTATGACCTCTTGCAGCTGTACCTCCTTTACCTGATCCTTGTCCTCTTCCTAGGCGTTTACCTTGTGTTTTAACCGATCCCTTAGCAGGTTGTAAGTTATTTAATGTCATCTCTTTATAAAATGTTATTTAATTTCTTCAACAGAAACTAAGTGTTTAACAGTATTTACCATTCCTAATATTGCAGGAGTAGCATCATGTTCAACAACTTGATTAATCTTTTGTAAACCAAGAGCCTCTAAAGTTCTTTTCTGATTTTGAGGACGTCTAATTTTACTTCGTACTTGTGTTACTTTTATTTTTGCCATCGTAGTCCCTTTTTATCCGTTAAATACTTTATTTAGAGAAATCCCTCTTTCTTTAGCAATCATACTAGCACTACGTAATTGTAATAATGCATCAAATGTTGCTTTTACAACATTGTGTGGGTTCGATGAACCTTGAGATTTAGATAATACATCATGTACACCTACTGACTCAAGTACGGCACGTACTGCACCCCCTGCAATTACTCCGGTACCATGTGAAGCTGGTTTTAAAAACACTCTTGCTCCTCCATATTTACCTTTTTGTTCGTGTGGTAAAGTTTGCTTAATAATTGGAATTCTAACCAAATTTTTCTTTGCATCTTCAATTGCTTTTGCAATAGCTGATGCTACATCTTTAGATTTTCCTAATCCTTGTCCAACAACTCCATTTCCGTCTCCAACTACAACAATAGCTGAAAAACCAAATGCTCTACCCCCTTTTGTTACCTTAGTAACTCTTTGTACACCAACTAAATGATCTTGTAGTTCTAACCCGCTAGGTTTAACTCTTTCTACGTTTTTGTATTTGTGATACATAATATATTAAAATTTTAAACCTGCTTCTCTCGCAGCGTCTGCTAGAGCTTTAACTCTACCGTGATACAAAAATCCATTTCTATCAAAAGCAACTGTTTCAATACCAGCACTTTTTGCTTTTTCAGCGATACCTTTACCTACTGATTTTGCAATGTCTAATTTTGATCCTGCTGTTTCTATTTCTTTATTTCTAGATGAAACTGATACTAAAGTAGCACCTGAATTGTCATCTACTAATTGAGCATAAATTTCTTTGTTGCTTCTAAATACCGATAATCTCGGTTTAGTAGCTGTACCAAAAATAACTTTTCTGATTCTATGCTTAATTCTTTGCCTTCTTTGAAGCTTTGATAATGCCATAATACTATAACTTATTATGCAGATTTACCTGCTTTTCTTCTTAATATTTCTCCTACAAATTTAACTCCTTTTCCTTTGTATGGTTCTGGCGGACGGAAAGAACGAATCTTCGCCGCTACTGCACCTACAAGTTGTTTGTCAAATGAAGTTAATTTTATTCTTGGGTTTTTCCCTTTTTCTGATACAGCTTCAACTTTTACTTCTGGAGCAATATCTAAAACTATATTATGAGAAAATCCTAAAGCTAATTCTAATACTTGACCTTGGTTACTTGCTCTATATCCTACACCAACAAGTTCTAATTCTTTAGACCATCCCTGAGAAACACCAAGAATCATATTATTTAATAAAGCTCTGTATAACCCATGTTTTGCTTTATGGCTTTTACTATCAGACGGACGTTCTAAAACAACTTTTCCTTCTTCAACTTTAACTTTAATATCATCTTTTATTTCCTGAGATAACTCTCCCAATTTTCCCTTTACAGTAACTACATTCCCATTAATTTCGAATGTAACACCTTCTAGTAAAGTAATTGGATTATTTCCTATTCTTGACATCTTTGCTTAATTCTTTATTAATATACGTAACATAATACTTCTCCTCCAACATGCTCTTGAGTAGCTTTTTTCCCAGTCATAACACCATGTGATGTTGAAACTATTGCTATCCCTAATCCGTTTAATACACGAGGCATTTCATTTGCACCAACATATTTACGCACACCAGGTGTACTTACACGTTGTAATTTTTTTATAACTGAAGCTTTTGTAGCTTTATCATATTTTAAAGCTATTTTAATAGTTCCTTGAACACTTTCGTCTTCAAACTTGTAGCTTAATACATAACCTTGATCAAATAAAATCTTAGTTATTTCTTTCTTAACCTTTGAAGCTGGTATTTCAACAACTCTGTGGCCCGCCATAATAGCGTTTCTAACTCTTGTTAGATAATCTGCGATTGGATCTGTAATCATATTTCTAATTTGCGGTTATGGTTTTCAATAATTTATTGAACCTTCAACCAATTAATTTTATTTACCAACTAGCTTTTCTTACTCCTGGTATTAAACCTTGATTTGCCATTTCACGAAATGTTACACGTGAAATACCAAATTGTCTAATATACCCTTTTGGTCTTCCTGTTAATTTACAACGGTTGTGTAAACGCACTGGAGATGCATTTTTTGGTAATTTTTGTAATGCTTCATAATCACCAGCTTCTTTTAAAGCTTTGCGTTTTTCAGCATACTTTGCAACTACCTTTTGTCTTTTAACCTCACGGGCTTTCATTGATTCTTTAGCCATCTTTAATTCTTTTTAAAAGGTAAACCTAATTCAGTTAATAATGATTTTGCTTCTTTATCAGTTTGAGCTGATGTTACAAAAGAAATATCCATACCTCCTATTTTGTTTACTTTATCAATATCAATTTCTGGAAAAATGATTTGTTCAGTAATACCTAGGTTGTAATTTCCTCTACCATCAAAACCATTTGCTTTGATTCCGTTAAAGTCTCTTACACGTGGTAATGATGCTGTAACTAATCTATCTAAAAATTCGTACATTTTTATTCCACGTAAAGTAACTTTTGCACCAATTGCAACTCCTTTACGCAACTTAAAAGCTGCAACATCTTTTTTAGATATTGTTGATATTGCCTTTTGACCAGAAATTGTTGTCAATTCATCAACGGCATAATCAATTAATTTCTTGTCAGCTACCGCAGCACCAACTCCTTTACTAATTACAATTTTTTGTAATTTAGGAACTTGCATTACGTTTTTGTAACTGAATTCTTCAGTAAGAGCCTTAATTACTCTACTTTTATACTCTTCTTTTAGTCTTGGTATATAAGTCATAACTAAATTGCTTTATCAGTTTTTTTAGAAACTCTAACTTTCTTGTCAGCTTCCATTCTATATCCTACTTTAGTTACTTCACCATCTTCTAGTAACATTAAGTTTGAAATATGAATTGACGCTTCCTTTTTTACAATTCCTCCTTGAGGGTTTTGCGCGCTAGGTTTTGTATGTTTAGATATCATATTGACACCTTCTACAATTGCTCTGTTTTTACTTGGAAAAATAATCACTACTTTTCCTTCTTCTCCCTTATGGTCTCCTGCCATAACTCGTACACTATCTCCTGATTTGATCTTTAACTTCATCGTATAATAGTTTATTAAAGCACTTCAGGTGCTAATGATACAATTTTCATAAATTGTTTTTCACGAAGTTCTCTTGCAACAGGTCCAAATACACGTGTTCCTTTCATTTCACCAGAAGTAGCATCTAACAATACACAAGCATTGTCATCAAATCTTATATAAGATCCGTCTTTTCTTCTAATTTCTTTCTTCGTTCTAACAACTACTGCTTTAGTAACTTGACCCTTTTTTACAGTTCCATTAGGTGTAGCATCTTTAATAGTTACTACAATTTTATCTCCAATAGAAGCATATCGTCTTTTGGTTCCTCCTAAAACTCTAATCACTAAAACCTCTTTGGCTCCAGTGTTGTCAGCTACTCTTAATCTTGATTCTGTTTGTAACATAATTATTTAGCTCTTTCTAGGATTTCTACTAACCTCCAACGTTTAGATTTACTCATTGGACGTGTTTCCATTATTCTAACAGTGTCTCCAATATTGCAATCATTTGTCTCATCGTGCGCCACATATTTTTTGGTGCTTAACACGAATTTTCCGTACATAGGGTGTTTCACTTTTTTAACTTCAGCAACAACAATAGATTTCTCCATTTTATTGCTAGAAACTACACCTATTCTCTCTTTTCTAAGATTTCTTTTTTCCATCTTTACTGAATACAATTATTGTAATTCTCTTTTAGTTAATTCCGTAGCTACTCTTGCTACAGTTCTTCTAAGGACTCTCAATTGCATTGGAGTTTCCAATGGTGTTATTGAATGAGCCATTTTTAGATCAGTATAACTTTTCTTTAAACTTCCAAGTTTTTCTTGTAACTCTTCAGTTGATAATCCTATAATTTCAGATTGTTTCATTTTCTTAATCGGTTATTAAGCGTTATCAAAATCTCTAGCCACAACAAACTTTGTTTTAACAGGTAATTTTTGTGCTGCTAAACGTAAAGCTTCTTTTGCTATGTGAGCAGGTACTCCACCTACTTCAAACATAATTCTTCCAGGTTTCACTACGGCTACAAAATATTCAGGAGCTCCTTTACCTTTACCCATACGTACTTCTAATGGTTTTTTAGTAATTGGCTTATCTGGAAATATTTTAATCCATAATTGACCTTCTCTTTTCATATGACGAGTTGCTGCAATACGTGCTGCTTCGATTTGACGAGATGTAAGTAAGTCTTGTTCTAAAGATTTGATACCAAACATTCCATTTGAAAGTCGGTGCCCTCTTTGAGAATTTCCAGTCATGTTCCCCTTACCCTTCTGTACTTTACGATATTTAACTCTCTTTGGCTGTAACATTTTACCTTCTAAATTTTAACTATTTATTTTCTTCTACGAGGAGCTTGTGGTCTTTTTGAGCCTCTACCTCTGTCGCCGCCCTTTCCTTGTTTCTTAGAAAGACCAACTAGTGGTGATAATTCTCTTTTTCCATAAACTTCTCCTTTCATAATCCATACTTTAACGCCTAAACGCCCGTATGTAGTATGAGCTTCAACAAGTGCATAATCAATATCAGCTCTAAAAGTAGATAGAGGGATTCTACCATCTTTATAATGTTCTGAACGTGCCATCTCTGCCCCGTTTAAACGACCTGAAATTTGAATTTTAATACCTTCAGCATTCATACGCATTGTTGCAGCAATTGCCATTTTTATAGCTCTACGGTATGAGATTCTATTCTCAATTTGACGAGCTATACTAGCACCTACTAAACGTGCGTCTAATTCTGGACGTTTAATTTCAAAAATATTAATTTGTACTTCTTTACCAGTAATTTTTTTAAGCTCTTCTTTTAACTTGTCTACCTCTTGACCACCTTTCCCAATAATAATACCAGGTCTTGCGGTAGTGATAGTAACGGTTACAAGTTTAAGTGTACGCTCAATAATTACTGTTGAAACACTTGCTTTTGATAAGCGGGCATGTATATACCTTCTTATTTTATCGTCTTCAGCAATTTTATCACCGTAGTTTCTTCCTCCATACCAGTTAGAATCCCATCCTCTGATAATTCCTAAACGATTTCCTATTGGATTTGTTTTTTGTCCCATACTACTTATGATTGTTTGCTAACGTTTTTACTTCCTAAGATTAAAGTTACGTGATTAGACCTTTTTCTAATTCTATGAGCACGCCCTTGAGGTGCTGGTCTTAATCTTTTTAACATTCCTGCGCTGTCTACAAATATTGATTGAACAAATAAACCAGCTTCTTCAATGCTTGAATCCTCATTTTTTGCTTGCCAGTTTGCAATGGCACTCAATAATAATTTTTCAAGGTTGATTGATGCTTCCTTTACATTAAATTTCAAAATATGAAGTGCTTTTTCAACTTCAACTCCTCTAATTAAATCTGCAACCAAACGCATTTTTCTCGGTGATGTAGGACAACCTGTAAGCTTAGCAAAAGCTATTTGCTTTTTCTCCTCTTTTATTTGCTGTGCTCTTAATTTTTTACGAACTCCCATGATTTCCTACTATTTTTTTCCTTTGTTTTTTGCACCTGCATGTCCTCTATAAGAACGTGTTGGTGAAAATTCCCCTAACTTATGCCCTACCATGTTTTCAGTTACATATACTGGTACAAATTGACGACCGTTATGAACAGCAATCGTTTGACCTACAAAATCTGGAGTAATCATTGTGGCTCTTGACCATGTTTTGATTACTGATTTTTTTCCTGATTCTATATTTGTTTGAACTTTCTTTTCAAGTTTATGAAAAACGTAAGGTCCTTTTTTTAATGAACGTGCCATATATCAATTATTTTTTTCTACGTTCTAAAATATATTTATTACTCGCCTTGGTCTTAGATCTTGTTTTGAAACCTTTAGCAGGTATTCCATTTCTAGATCTTGGGTGACCTCCTGAAGATTTACCTTCTCCACCACCCATTGGGTGATCAACAGGGTTCATTACTACAGGTCTTGTTCTAGGTCTTCTACCTAACCATCGAGTTCTACCAGCTTTACCTGATACTAATAATTGATGATCTGAATTAGACACTACACCTATTACAGCACTACAAGTAACAAGAACTAATCTTGTTTCACCTGAAGGCAATTTAACAGTTGCATATTTCCCTTCTCTTGCCATTAATTGAGCAAATGAACCTGCACTACGAGCTAAAACAGCTCCTTGACCAGGATGTAACTCTATACAAGAGATTGTTGTTCCTAATGGAATTTCGCTTAACAACATCATATTTCCAACTTCAGGAGTAACTCCTTCACCAGAAATAACTGTTTGCCCAACTTTCAATCCATTTTGTGCTATAATATATCGCTTCTCACCATCTACATATGATAACAAAGCAATAAATGCTGTACGATTTGGATCGTACTCTATAGATTTAACTGTTGCAGGAATACCGCTTTTATCTCTTTTAAAATCGATAACACGATATTTCTTTTTATGACCACCACCTATGTAGCGCATTGTCATTTTTCCACTATTGTTTCGACCTCCAGATCTTTTTTTCGAAGTAAGTAAACTTTTCTCCGGCTTATCAGTAGTTATGGCGTCGAACCCATTTACTACTCTAAAACGCTGACCTGGTGTTACTGGTTTTAATTTTCTAACTGACATTTTTTATTATATATTGCTATAAAAATCAATACTCTCTCCTTCAGCTAACTGAACTATCGCTTTTTTATAAGCCCCTTTCATTGCATGAACCATTCCACTCTTTGTGAATTTAGTATTGCGTTGAACTGGGTAGTTCATAGTTTTTACACTTTCAATTTCAACACCGTACGCTTCAGCAACAGCATTTTTAATTTCCAGTTTGTTAGCTTTCTTATTCACAACAAAAGCATAACGATTAAATAATTCGCTATCATTTGTTGCTTTTTCCGTTATAATAGGTTTAATTAAAATATTCATTACTGTTACCTATTTACTTAAGTTAGATTCAATTCCCTCTAAAGAACTTTCTAGAAGAATTACTTTATTTGCATTTAACAATTCGTAAGTACTTAAACCTGAGTTTGTTGTGGTTTTCGAACCTTTTAAATTGCGCGATGACAAATATACATTTTTATTTGGTTCAGCAAACACAAATAAAGATTTTTTGTTTTCGATACCAAATGCTTCTAAAACAGCTGTAAAATATTTCGTTTTTGGAGCTTCAAAATTAAAGTCTTCTACAACTACAATATTGTTCTCTTTTGCTTGAATACTTAATGCTGATTTACGAGCTAATCTTTTTAAATTTTTATTTAATTTAAAAGAATGATCTTGAGGTCTTGGGCCAAAAATACGTCCACCACCTCTAAAAACACCAGACTTGATACTACCCGCACGAGCAGTTCCAGTTCCTTTTTGTTTTTTAATTTTTCTAGTACTACCAGAAATTTCAGCTCTTTCTTTAGCTTTACTCGTTCCTTGTCTTTTGTTTGCCAAATACTGCTTTACATCTAAATATACAGCGTGGTCGTTTGGCTCAATTCCATATACAGTATCTAAAAGTTCAACTTTTCTTCCTGTATCTTTTCCTTGTATGTCTAAAACTGCTACTTTCATTATTTCTGAATGATTACATAAGCGTTTTTATGTCCAGGAATCGCTCCCTTAACTACAAGTAAGTTCTTTTCAGCAACTACTTTTAAAACTCTTAAATTTTGAACTGTAACTTTTTCTCCTCCCATTCTTCCTGCCATACGCATTCCTTTGAATACTCTTGCAGGATATGATGCAGCACCAATTGAACCTGGAGCTCTTAAACGGTTATGTTGACCGTGAGTAGCTTGACCTACACCGGCAAAACCGTGACGTTTAACTACACCTTGAAAACCTTTACCTTTTGAAGTTGCTGATACATCAACAAATTCACCTTCAGTAAATAATTCAACAGTTAGTTGATCTCCTAAATTGTGCTCCTCATCAAAACCTTGAAATTCTATGACTTTTCTCTTGGCAGTGGTCCCTGCTTTTTTGAAGTGACCATCTAAAGCTTTATTAGAGCTTTTTGCCTTCTTGTCATCGAAACCAAGTTGAAGGGCTTTATACCCATCTACTTCTTCGGTTCTGACTTGGGTAACTACGCATGGACCTGCTTCGATTACTGTACAAGGAATGTTCTTCCCGTTTTCATCAAATAAGCTGGTCATTCCGATTTTTCTTCCTATTAACCCAGACATTTTAATTTAATTTAATTATTATTCTATTTTTATTTCAAAAAAACAGGGTTAAAATACTTCAACCCTGAATGTATTTTTCCGTTTTTCCTTCGTCAACCGCTCCGGACATGTTATTGAAAGTTTCCTTTCAACATTTAAAGTAGTTAAACTTTAATTTCTACCTCAACTCCGCTTGGTAATTCTAACTTCATTAAAGCATCAATAGTTTTTGATGATGAACTATAGATGTCTAACAATCTTTTGTAAGAACTTAATTGGAATTGCTCTCTAGATTTTTTGTTTACGTGTGGTGAACGTAATACTGTGAAAATCTTTTTATGAGTTGGTAATGGAATTGGTCCGTTTACAACTGCTCCCGTATTTTTTACCGTTTTAACGATTTTTTCAGCAGATTTATCTACTAAATTGTAATCGTACGATTTTAATTTTATTCTAATTTTTTGGCTCATCGTTTATAATTTAGAGATTACCCTTTTGCTTTTTCGATTACTTCTTCAGCAATGTTATTAGGACATTGTGCATAATGTGAAAATTCCATTGAAGACGATGCTCTACCTGATGACAATGTTCTTAATGTTGTAACATAACCAAACATTTCTGATAATGGAACTGTTGCTTTTACAACTTTTGCTCCTGCTCTATCATCCATTGCATTCACTTGCCCTCTACGTCTATTTAAATCTCCTACAATATCTCCCATGTTTATTTCAGGAGTTACTACATCAATTTTCATAATTGGCTCAAGAATTACAGCTTTTGCAGCTTTTGCGGCAGCTTTATAACCCATTTTAGCGGCTAATTCAAACGACAATTGATCTGAATCCACTGCATGAAATGAACCATCATATAAAGTTATCTTCAAGCTATCCATTTCAAATCCTGCTAAAGGGCCGCTTTTCATAGCCATTTTGAATCCTTTTTCAATAGATGGAATAAATTCCTTAGGAACATTACCTCCTTTTATTTTGTTTTCAAATATCAATCCTGTTTCATCATCTGCAACAGGTTCCATAATAAACTTGATATCAGCAAATTTACCACGTCCACCTGATTGTTTTTTATAAACCTCACGGTGATCTGCTTTCGCAGTTATAGCCTCTTTGTATTCAACTTGAGGTTGACCTTCGTTAACTTCAACTTTAAATTCGCGCTTTAAACGGTCAACAATAATTTCCAAGTGTAATTCACCCATTCCAGAAATAATAGTTTGACCAGAAGCTTCATCAGTTTTTGCTGTAAATGTTGGATCTTCTTCAGCTAATTTACCTAAGGCCAATCCTAATTTATCAACATCTGCTTTTGTTTTAGGCTCTACTGCAATACCAATTACTGGGTCAGGAAAATCCATAGATTCCAATACAATTGGATGCTTTTCAGCACACATAGTATCTCCAGTTCTAATATCTTTAAAACCTACACCTGCACCAATATCTCCTGCTTCAATATAAGGAATAGCATTTTGCTTATTAGCGTGCATTTGGTAAATTCTTGAAATACGTTCTTTTTTACCTGAACGACTATTCAATATATAAGAACCTGCATCTAAACGTCCAGAGTAAACTCTAAAAAATGCCAACCTACCTACAAAAGGATCTGTTGCAATTTTAAATGCTAAAGCTGCAAACGGCTCATTTACATCTGGTTTTCTAAGTTCTTCTTCGTCTGTTTTAGGATTAACACCTATTACACCTTCTTTATCAGTTGGCGAAGGTAAATACCTACATACAGCATCTAATAAGAACTGTACACCTTTATTTTTAAAAGCTGAACCACATACCATAGGAATGATAGACATATCCATTACAGCAGCACGAAGTGCAGCATGCACCTCATCTTCAGTAATAGAATCTTCATCTTCCATATATTTTTCTAAAAGATTTTCATCATAAGCAGCAACCTCTTCAATAAGTTTACCACGTAATTCGTGAGCTTCTTCTTTTAATTCTTCTGGAATTTCAACAACATCAAAAGTTGCCCCTTGTGTTTCATCATGCCAAATTATTGCACGATTCTTTACTAAATCAATAACACCTTTAAAATGCTCTTCATCACCAATATTCATAACGATAGGCACAGCATTAGAACCTAGCATTTCTTTAACTTGTTGACAAACACCTAAAAAGTTAGCTCCTTGACGGTCCATTTTGTTAACAAAACCAATTCTAGGCACTTTATAGTTATCTGCTAATCTCCAGTTAGTTTCAGACTGTGGCTCAACACCATCAACTGCACTAAATAAGAAAACCAAACCGTCTAACACACGTAACGAACGGTTTACTTCAACCGTAAAATCAACGTGACCCGGAGTGTCAATTATATTTAAGTGATACCCTTTAGCTTCAGCTGTAGGTTCTCCATTCTCAGTTGGAAACTGCCATTCACAAGTTGTAGCAGCAGAAGTAATTGTAATACCTCTTTCTTGCTCTTGCTCCATCCAGTCCATTGTAGCAGCACCATCATGTACTTCACCTATTTTATGAGAAACTCCTGTATAATAAAGAATACGCTCTGTACATGTTGTTTTACCAGCATCAATATGAGCAGCAATTCCTATATTTCTTGTATATTTTAAATCTCTTGCCATTATTCTAATTAAAATCTAAGGTGAGAGAATGCTTTATTAGCATCAGCCATTTTATGAACATCAACTCTTTTCTTAACTGCAGCACCTTCTTCTTTTGCAGCAGCTAATACCTCAGCAGCTAAACGCTGAGCCATTGATTTTTCATTTCTTTTTCTTGAATAAGAAATCAACCATTTAATTGCAATAGACACCTTACGGTCTGGTCTAATTTGCGATGGTATTTGGAATGTTGCTCCACCAACTCTACGGCTACGAACCTCAACTTGTGGCATTACATTACTTAATGCATCTTTCCAAATTTCTAATGCTGATTTTTCTTCGTCTTGTTTTTTCTGTTCTACAATGTCTAATGCATCATAGAATACTTTAAAAGCTACAGATTTTTTACCCGCCCACATTAAGTTATTCACAAAACGTGTTACTAACTGATCGTTAAATTTAGGATCCGGTAAAAGAACTCTTTTTTTCGCTGCTCTTTTTCTCATGTCTTTACATTAAAGTTTTTAAAATTACTTTTTAGGTGCTTTTGTACCATATTTAGAGCGACGTTGTGTTCTTCCATCAACACCTGCAGTATCTAATGCTCCACGAACAATATGATATCTAACTCCTGGTAAATCTTTAACCCTTCCACCTCTAACTAATACTATCGAGTGCTCTTGTAAATTATGTCCTTCTCCAGGAATGTATGCATTTACTTCATTACCATTTGTTAACCTTACCCTTGCTACTTTACGCATTGCAGAGTTTGGTTTTTTAGGCGTTGTAGTATAAACACGTGTACACACCCCTCTTCTTTGAGGACATGAATTTAAAGCAGCCGATTTACTCTTCTTAGTTATTTTGGTTCTTCCTTTTCGTACTAATTGCGAAATTGTTGGCATACTAAAATCTTGTTATATATTACTTTTTAATTAATTAGCTCTTTTCAAAGAGTTTGCAAATGTACAAATAATTTTGTCTTAATCAAATATGATTATATTTTATTTTTTAAATGATTTTACACCACATATATAATGTATATTCACATCGCAATAATTAATGATTTGAAACCCATTTTTAAACATCTTATATACCCCTTTATATATATACTTTCTTTCACGTCAGTTTATGCTCAAAATTTCGAATTAAAAATTCACTCAAAAGACAGTAGTAATAACGCTACTTTAAAATCTTTAACCTTTTTAAAAAGTCATAATTCTAAGCAAAGTATTGTTCAAGAAATTGAAGCTATTTCAAAAAAAATAGCACTTAAAGGGTTTCTAAACAACAACTACCTTTTAACTCAAAAAGATTCCATTTTTAATTGCCAATACACACTCAATAATAAAGTTGATTTTACACGTGTTAATTACAAAAATAAACTACTAGAAAAACACCTGCTAAATCAGCTTAGTAAAAATTACACTGATACTTATTTTGAAATCCTAACAAGCGAAATTGAAAATACATTAAACTCAATTGTTAATTATTACGAAAGTAAAGGCGCTTCTTTTACTACTGCCTCACTAAAAAATATAATTCAAAAAAACAATAAACTAGCAGCCAACCTTGAATTAAATATTTCTAAAAATCGAAAAATAAATTCTATTGTAATTAAAGGATATGCAAATTTTCCAAAAAAGTATTTAACACATTATTTAAATTTAAAACCCAATGCTTTATTTAATTTAAACAGTTTACTTAAAATTAACAAACTTGTAAACACCATCCCTTTTGTAACGCAATTAAAAAAGCCTGAAGTGTTATTTACAAAAGATTCTACTACCCTATTTCTATATCTAGAAAAGAAATCAACTAACAAGTTTGATGGTATTATTGGGTTTTCTAATGAAAATAATAATAATAATAATAATAATAATAATAATAACAAACTAGCTTTTAACGGCTACTTAGACTTAAACCTAAACAATATTTTTAATAAAGGACAAACTTTCAGTTTAAACTGGAAAAATAATGGTAACGATACACAGACTTTAAAATTAAAATTTAAAAATCCCTTTGTTTTTAATTCAAGATACAGTACATCTGGTGAATTTTCTATTTTTAAACAAGACTCAACTTATATCAACAGCAAATCACTTCTTCAAATCAACTATAGTATTAACAGGAACAACTCTATAAATGCTATTTTAACCAATGAAAATTCCAACCTAACATCAACTATAGATTCACCGATTGGCATTGAGGCGTTTAAAAACACATTTATTGGTGCCTCTTACACTTATAAGAATTTTTTAAAAATTCAGAACAATGGCAAACCTACATTATTCATAAACATTGGCTACTTAATTGGAAATAGTAATCGTAATAACTTAAAAAATCACCAAAACAAAGTGCAACTTTCGGCTACTTATTTATTTGATATAAATTATAAGAATTCAATTTTCATAAAAAACACTACCGAAATACTAAACACAGCGAACCCATTGCAAAATGAACTTTTTAGAATTGGTGGAACAAATTCTATTAGAGGGTTTGATGAACAAAGCATATTTACTTCAAAATATTCAGTCACTAATATTGAGTACCATTATAACATAAATCAAACTTCACATATATACTCCGTTACTGATTTTGCAATTTCACAAGATTCATTAACGAAATCCACTTCAAAACTATTTGGAATTGGATTAGGTTATTACTTCAATACCAATTACAGTATTTTTAACTTAAGTTATGTAATTGGAAAAAATAGCGAAACACATTTTAACCTAAACAATTCCAAAATTCATATTAAAGCAACATACCCTTTTTAGTCATTTTTAACAAACACTTCTTAATTTAACATAAAGTTAACTTCAAAAACATAAATAAAGACAAATAACTTTCTTGATTTTAACACAATTTTAAGATTTAAACCTAAAAACCAATATTTTATTAACATACCTTAACACTTTAACACTAAAAAGTTTGGTTTATTAACAAATTATTAAGATTTTTGACGTAATTAATTCAAATAATTATATAATGAAAACAAAGTTTAATGGTTTTCTAACGCTTTTACTAGCGTTAGTAGTGCAACTATCGTTTGCACAAGAAAAAACTGTTACGGGTAACGTAGCCGATGCAAGCGGCCCACTACCTGGAGTAACAGTTCTAATTAAAGGTGCCAATGTTGGTACTCAAACCGATTTTGACGGAAATTATTCAATCAAAGCCAATACTGGTGATGTTTTACAATTCAGCTTTATTGGATTAGAAACAGTTGAAAAAACCGTTGGTACATCAAGTACTATTAATGTTTCAATGCAGGAAAGTGCTGAAGCATTAGAAGAAGTTGTTGTAACAGGGTTTGGACGTAAAGTTGAAAAACGATCAGCTACTTTTGCAGTACAGCAAGTTGGAGGTGATGAAATGACAGCTGCTCGTGAAACTAATATTGTAAACTCTTTGTCAGGTAAAATTGCAGGGGTACAAATTACAAATAGTTCTGGTGCTGTTGGTTCTTCTTCAAGAGTTGTACTTAGGGGTGCTGCTTCTATTACAGGTAATAACCAACCACTATATGTGGTTAATGGTGTACCTTTAGAAAGTGGAAACTACGGTAACTCTGGTTCAAGTGGTGGTGCTGATTTACCAAATGGTATTTCAGATATTAACGCTGATGATATTGAGTCTATCTCAGTACTTAAAGGACCTGCTGCTGCTGCACTTTATGGTGTAAGAGCTGCAAATGGAGTTATTCAAATTAAAACAAAAACAGGTAGAAAAGGACAAGGTTTAGGTATCTCTTTTAACAGCACAATGTCTGTTCAAGATCCTTTAATGTTAGCAAACTACCAAAACTCTTATGGTCAAGGTGGTAATCATGACTTTTTCGAATGGGTTGACGGTACAACTGGTGACGGTGGTGTTGATGAAAGTTGGGGACCTCCTTTAGATGCTGGTCTTGAATTTGTACAATGGAATTCTTACACAGTAGGTGGAGCTCCATTACCATGGGTTTCTCAACCAGACAATATTAAAGACTTCTTCGAAACTGGTGTTACTTTAAATAACAGTATTTCATTTACTGGTGGAGGAGAAAATGTTGGGTACAGATTATCAGTTGGTTCAATGGATCAAACAGGTATGGTACCAAATACAGATCTTAGACGTTTTTCTATAGGTGCTTCATCTACATATACTATGTCTGACAAATTAACAACTTCTTTTGATGTTAACTATACACGTTCTAAAAGTGATAACTTTGTAACTCAAGGATATAACAACGAAAACCCAGTACAACAAATGATTTGGTCTGGTAGAAACGTTGATTTTGCTGCTTTAAAAGACTGGAAAAACTTACCATTGTCTCCTGCAGGAACTGCAGCAGCTGGTACACCTTTAAACTGGAATACAGTTTTCCAAAACAACCCTTACTGGGTCTTGGATACTAATACAAGAGCATACAACAGAGATAGAGTTGTTGGTAATGTAGCTATTAACTACGAAATTAATGACCAATTTAATGTAAGTGGTAAAGTAGGAACTAACTTCTGGAATACAAGACAAAATTTCAGACAAGCATTTGGAAGTAACAATGCTCCTAATGGGTATTATTCTGAAACTAACCGTAGTTATACAGAAACAAATTCAGAAGTAATTGTATCTTACAATACTACAATTACTGAAGATTTAGATTTTGAAATAAGTGCTGGTGGAAATTCAATGTATCGTAAATCTGAATTAGCCTATACTGCTGCACCACAACTTCAATTGCCAGGTTTATACAATGTAAGCAACTTAGCAGCTGGAAGTAGTTGGGTAGTTAACAACCAATTTTCAGAACAAAAAATTAATAGTGTATTTGGTTTTGGTAAATTTTCTTACAAAAACTACTTATTCTTAGAATTTTCAGGAAGAAATGACTGGTCTAGTTTGTTACCTATTGATAATAATAACTTCTTCTATCCTTCAGTTACAGCTTCTGCAGTAATTACAGATATAATCGAAGTAGACTCAGATGTTTTATCTTTCTTAAAAATAAGAGGTGGATGGTCTGAAGTGGGTGGTATTGGAGCATTAGCACCATATCAATTAGAACCAACTTATGCATTATCTACTGAAACATGGGGAGGTAACTCAGTTGCTTACTTACCAGGAACTTTAAACAATCCTACAATTAAATCTGAATCTACAACAGGTACAGAATTTGGTTTAGACGCTAGATTATTCAACAGCAAAGTTCGTTTCAATGCAACATATTACGACCAAACTAGTGAAAACTTAGTGGTACCAGTTCAAGTAACTGCTGCTTCAGGTTATACTAATGCGGTATCTAATGTTGGTGAAATGAATAATAAAGGTATTGAATTACAATTAGGTGCTACTGTTGTTGAAAAAGGTGATTTTAAATTTGATTTAGATATTAACTTTGCAAAAAACACCAATGAAGTTGTTTCATTAGGAGGTTTAGAATCTTTAGTACTAGGTGGACAATGGTCTATGACTTTAGAAGCTAGAGAAGGATTAGCTTATGGTTCAATTGTTGGTACTTACTTTGAAAGAAGCCCTAGTGGTGATGTAGTTTATGAAAATGGATTACCTGTAATTGCTACAGGAACTAAAGTACTTGGTAATATCACTCCTGATTGGACTGGTGGTGCTAACTTTACTTTTAGCTACAAAAACTTAAGTTTAAACGCTTTGATTGATGCCAAAATTGGTGGTGATATCTATACTATGACAACTACTTGGGGTAGATATGCTGGTGTTTTAGCTGAAACTTTAGTTGGTAGAGAAACTGGGATTGTTGGTGATGGAGTTATGTTAGTTGATGGTGCATATGTACCAAATACAGTTGTTGTTTCTGCTGAAAGTTACAATAAAAGAGCGTATTCAAATAGTGTTGTTGAAAGTTCAGTATTTGATGCTTCTTATGTTAAATTAAGACAAGTAATGTTAACGTACAAATTACCTAAAAAATTAATTGATAAAACATTATTTACAAATATCAGTTTTTCTTTAGTTGGTCGTAACCTAGCAATATTACACAAAAATGTTCCACATATTGACCCTGAATCATCATTTAGCGATGACAACTCAGAACAAGGTCAAGAATTTGGACAATTGCCGTCAGCTAGAAGTCTTGGTTTTAATCTTCAATTAAAACTATAACCTAAACAATTATAAAATATTAAAATATGAAACGATTTAAAATAATAACAATTCTCTTCTTCAGCTTACTGGTTTCAGTTGGTTGTGACAATGATTTTGAAGAGTTAAACCAAGATCCTAACAACCCGGTTGCAGTTCCTTCTGACCTGTTAATACCTGGTATTGTTAGAGCGGCTCAAAACGAATCTTACAGTACATTTACTGGTGGAGATATGGGAGCTTGTTGGGCTCAACATTTTGCAAAAGTGCAATACAATGATGAGGCTAGATATATTCCAAGACAATCTGTTATTTCAAGAGTTTGGAATACTTACTATTCAGTTGTTATTGCTGATGCTGATGCAATGTATACTATTGCTGTAACAGAGAACAATAATAATATGATGGGTGTTGCTTTAACATTACAAGCATATGGATTTGCATTTTTAACTGATGTTTATGGTGCTATTCCTTTTAGCGAAGCTATTAAAGCGGGTTCTGAAGGTATTATTGCTCCAAAATATGATAGTCAAGAAGAAGTTTATGCTGGTACTTTAGCAATGCTAGATGAAGCAATTGCTTTATTAGGAACTGGAGGAACCATAAACGGAACAAATGACATTCTATATAGTGGTAATGCTGGTTTATGGAAGAAATTTGCTAGCTCTTTAAAATTCAGAATGTTAATGAGAGCTTCTGCTAAAATGAGTGTAAGCGCAGACTTACAAGCATTAGTAAGCGCTGGTAATTTATTTAGCAGTCGTGCTGATGAAGCCAAATTAGTTTACTTAGGTGCTGATCCTAGTGCGAACCCATTGTATGAAACAATTGTTTTTGGAACAAGAGGTGAATGGAAAATTAATGAAGCAATAGTTAACAGATTAACTGCTGATAATGACCCAAGACTAGAAGTGTATGCAGGTTTACAAGAGGATGGTGATTATAGAGGTAAACCATCTGGTTTTGCTGATGTTCCTAGTGAAGATTGGAATTACACAAATGTATCTGCATTAGGTGATTTCTACTTACGTCCAGAACTTCCTGGTTTCTTTGTGTCTTACTCTGAAATTAAATTTTTAATGGCAGAAGCTGCTTTAAAAGGATATATATCAGGTGATGCAAACGCTCACTATATAGATGGTATTACAGCATCATTAAATTTCAATGAAGTAGCATCAGGTGATATTGGTTCTTTCTTAGCAGAAAAAGCTTTAAATGCAAATCAATCAACTGCTTTAGAGCAAATTGCAACTCAAAATTGGATTGGTTTGTTTACACAAGGTGTTGAAGCTTGGAACGAATGGAGAAGAACTGGTTACCCAGAATTAGATCCTGCTGCTGAAGCTGATTTAAATGAAATTCCTTCTAGATACAATTATCCAACACTTGAGGCTTCATTAAATACTGCCAATTATAACGATGCAGTTTCAGCCCAAGGTACAGATAATTTAACTACACCAGTTTGGTGGATGGATTAATTTTAAAAAATAATATTAAATATGAAAACAATAAAATTATTAAGCATCTTATTTTTATCATTAATTACATTCACAGCGTGTAATGATGATGACTTAAATGTTGACAATCATGACAACAACTTCGCCGAAGGTGGACTGTTGGATGTTCAAAGCACATCTATTAATTATGTGGTTGGTAACCCAGGTCCTTACAGTGCAAGTATCCGTGTTTACCAAGGTGAAATTAAAACAACAAGTATTAGAATTAGTAAAACTTTCCATAGTGGTACTTTTTCTTCAAATACTATTGATACATTTAAAACCATAGCTGTAACTGGTGATCAAAATAGTTCTGTAAGTTACAGTTTTACTTTTGATGATTTAATTAGTGGTTTAACAGGAGCAGATGGTAGCCCATTATCAGATTCTGATGGTGATTATCAAATTGGTGATTTCTGGAAAATGGATTACTATGTAACTACAAGTAAAGGTGAACGTCTAAATTTCGCAAGTACTAAAGCTACAATTTCAACTAGATTTGCAGGTACTTATAATGTACTTGAAAGTGCTTATTGGAATTCAGGAGGTTTTAACGGTGACTGGAATGGTAGCCAGTTTGTAATTGAATCTATAGATGCTAGTGTATATAAGCATAATGGTTTAGCTTTCTGGTCAGATAATACGTATTATTTTACTGTTGATAATGGAACAGGAGCTATTCAAATTCTCCCAGTTGATTTAACAGATACTGCTGTATTATTAAATGGTTCTCCGATTATGATTACTCCAGGTGGAGATTATACATTTGAATCTATAACACCTGTCAATCAAGCTACACGTAATGACGAAACTGGAGAAGATATTCTTGAGTTTAGTGTAGGTTACTTTAGAGGTGTTGGAGCAACAAGAGAGTTCTACGAAAAAATGGAAAAAGTAGTAGATTAATTTAACAACATTAAAATTAAAAAAATGATAACAAAAAATTATAAAAGTATTTTTTCTTATTTAGCAGCGCTAACTGTAGCAATATTTATAGTTGGTTGTGAAGGACAAGAAGATAATACTGGGCTAAATACATTAGCACCTACTTCTCCAACCTTATCGGTTTCAACAGACGGTGGTGCTACCCTAATAGAAAATAACTCAGTATATACATATACTGCGACTTTAAGTACAACACAATTAGTAGATGTAAAACTTTACATCTCTCAAGTTGGTGGTGATGCTACAAATGGAGTTGATTTTACAATTGATGGAAGTTTAGTAATACCTGCTGGATCTTTAAGCGCTACAGGTGAAATTAAAATTCTTTCAGATGATTTAATTGAAGCTACTGAAACAGTAACAATTCAAATTGGTGATAATAGAGTTGCAAATGCAGCACTTACATCAGCTACTATGGACTTCACTATTTTAAATTATACAGATGGTGACCTAGTTATTGATATGGGTTGGGCAATGTCTAAAGTGACTGATGATGCAGGTAATGAAATTGGTGCAACAGATTTTGCTGATTTAAGATTACTTCTTTCATCTGCTCCAAACAATGTTGATATAGTTGGTGGTGCTGATGGTGGTAGCTTTGAAACTTATGTATTAAGTGGTAGTGAGCCAGATGGTGAATACTACGTAGTTGCTGATTTTTATGCAGCATCTGACATCGCTAGAGAAATTGATTTAAATTTAGAAATGAACCAAGCAGGTATTATTAATGGAGATACATACTCTTACCCTGCAGGTCTAAATAATGAAGTTACTTGTGCTCCTAACTTTTTTGTAATGATGAAAATCACAAAATCAGGAGATAACTATTCATTTGAAGATGTTTCTAAAAGAAACCTTGTGCAAATTGAATGGAGTGGTGTAGATGCATACGATTTTTATGCACCTGAAGGCTGGGGTAGTCATGTTGTAACAAATGTTGATTGTACTGGTGGATTCACAATTGCTGGATTGAATGCAGAATGGATGCTTGAAGTTTGGGGAGAAGTAATTGAAGAGGAAGGTACAGTATACTATACTGTTGATGAAAATGGTACAGTTACTATAGAAGAACAGTACGTTTTCACAACTTCTTATAGTGGATCTTTATATGATTATACAGTTTCAGGTACAGGTACTTTAGATTTAGAGAATGGTACTTTTAACTTACAGTATAACTTATTCCAAGACGGTTGGTCTGTTGACGGTTACTGGTTTGGAGCTGGAGGATTAACAACTCCTTATTTTGAAGCTGATTTAACATTCTAAAGATAATTCAGAATCTTAATTAAATATTAAAAGCCATCAAAATTAATTTTGATGGCTTTTTTTATTTACTAAATATAAAGTGTTTTATTAAGAACTTTAAATTACAATCACAAATTAAGATCTTTACTGAGAAAAGGCAATTGTCAGGTCACAAAAAAAGCAGTACTATTTACAGTACCGCTTCACTAAGTGAAAATATAAAGAATAATTATTAATTCATAAATAAGTTATTATAACGAATAATAATAATTTACCAATTTTACAACATCACCCTCATTATAATATTTTAATTTTTTAGATTTCATATAAGCATCTATTAACTTATTCTGATTAACTAGCACAGCTTTAATATTCTTTTTCTTCAATCTAACTTTAACATACAAGCCATCATTATTTTTAATAAAATAAAATATTTTATCCTTATATTCAAGTGGATAATTATTAATTGTTTGACTTCCCTTACTTCTATTCGGGTCAAATAATATTTTGGTGTTCTTTTTTATAAAATAATTTGTATTCTGAATATTAAAAACAATTTCATAGAATCCCTCATCAACAAAATTTTTAAAATGTTTCATAGTTAATTTTACAAAATCATGTTTTAAATTTCTTCCTTCTTCAATAATAGAAAAACCTGAAAGTGAACGATCTTGAATTTCAATCTCTTCATTATTCTTTTTAATGAACACACGATTTTTAAAAACATCAAATTTTAAAAAATCTTGTTTTGAGAAAATACTGTCGTTTAAAACTAGCATCCCCCTATTCCACTCTTCGTAAACAAAATCAGTTCCTTTAATTTCAGAGTTTTTAGTGATAATAACCGAACCTTTATCTTGTTTGTGAAGATTATCTCCGTTTTGAGCATATAAACTTGAACAACCAATTAATAGGCTTAAATAAATAACTTTTTTCATACGATATCTTATTTTTTAGCAAGTTACAAAAAACAATAGTTTTTATTAAATCTTAATAAAACTAAAATCTTACGCAACCAAATTAAATTTTCCTCATCTAAAATATAGTAATCTTACGTATAGTTTAGTTTTTTTTTACAATTTTTATTAGGAATTCTATTACATATTTAAGATTTTTGAGAAAATTTAATTCAAACAAATCTACAATGAAAACAAAGTTTAATGGTTTTCTAACGCTTTTATTAGCGTTAGTAGTGCAAATATCGTTTGCACAAGAAAAAACTGTTACTGGAAATGTGTCCGACGCAAGTGGGCCATTACCTGGAGTAACAGTATTAATTAAAGGTGCTAAAATTGGTACACAAACAGATTTTGATGGTAACTATTCAATGAGCGCTTCTGCTGGCGATGTGTTACAATTCAGCTTTATGGGTATGCAGACAGTTGAAAAAACTGTTGGATCTTCAAATGTTGTTGATGTGACCATGCAAGAAAATGCTGAAGCACTAGAGGAAATTGTAATTACTGGTTATGGTGCTAAGAAAAGAGGAGTTCTATCTTCTTCAATTTCTACAGTAAGTTCGGAGCAACTAGGAAGGCAAAACAATGCTATAAGTATTGACAATGCGCTTCAAGGTGCTGCTACTGGTGTACAAGTTGTTGCTCAAAATGGTAAACCTGGTAACGCAGCGTTTGTAAGAATTAGAGGTATTAGCTCAATTAATGCTGGTAATGAACCTCTATACTTATTAGATGGTGTACAGGTTGATGAAGAGGATGTTATTGGTATTAACCCTGCTGACATTAGCTCAATGAGTGTCTTAAAAGATGCTGCCAGTACTGCTATTTACGGTGCGCGTGGAGCAAATGGGGTAGTTATTATTACATCTAAAACTGGTAAACAAAATTCTAAAGCAGTCTTTAAGTTTTCTTCAAAATATGGGAAAGCTGAAGAAATTAAAAGAAACTTTAGAGTCATGAATGCTCAAGAAAAACTGGAGTATGAAAGAGCTATTGGCGTTGGTGTTGGGGCATCAATAACTAGCCAATCTGAATGGAATGAACTAATTGCTAATGATCACGATTGGAGTGATGACTTATTAAAGCAAAGTGAAATTACCTCTCTTAACTTTTCTGTTAGAGGTGGTGAAGAAAACTTAAGCTACTTCATGTCAATTGCTAACGATAGTGATACTGGTATTGTTGAATTAATTGAAAAAGCATTTGAAAGAACTTCAGCAAGATTAAATGTTGACTACCAAGCTCGTGAATGGTTGAAATTTTCAACAAAACTATCTTTTTCAACTTCACAAGATCAAGATTCAAGAGACCGTAACAATATTCAAAGTCCTATTGTTGGTCGTTTTACATTCAATGCATACGAACCAGTATATCTTTTAGATGATAATGGAGACTTTATTCCAAATAGAAGAGGGTTACCAACATATAACCCAACTCATCAAGGACTTAGTTCTTTTGCTCAAGTTAGAGCAAACGAAGATAATGATACAGATAACAGATGGATAGGTTCTTTTGGGACTGACATACGATTAATGGAAGGTTTACATTATAATTTTGTATTAAGTGGTAGTTACATTCAAACAACAAACCGCCATGTATTACATGCAGGTTCTGCATTGGATATGATTTTTAATGGAACGCCAACAGGAAGAACTCAAGTATTTTCTTCATCTTCTTTAACTTCAGATTTTTTAAACAAAATACACTATACGAAGACATTTAATGAAAAACATGATGTTTCAGTAACATTATTGACTGAATATCAACAAAATGATTATGAATCACTTAATTCTGATGCAGATGGTTTTGTTATTAATGGTCCTACTACAATAGATGCTGGTTCTAATCCTAGAGCTGTTGGAGGTAATAATTCTACTAACAGATTATTTTCTATTGCGACCAGTGTAGATTATGTATATAACGATACTTATATTTTTAATGCAACTGTAAGACGAGATGGTTCATCAAGATTTGGGTCAAATACAAAGTACGGTACCTTTTGGGGTGCAAGTGCTGCTTGGAACTTACATAAAGAAGACTTTTTTAGCGATTTAAGTAATACCGTTAATCTTTTAAAAGTACGATTCTCAGCAGGTACATCAGGAAATGATCAAATTGGATTAAATCCTTCTCAAACACTCTATGGTTTTAGTGCTTATAACGGTCAAAATTCTTCTGCTCCAGTTCAGTTTGGAGATCCAAACTTAGGATGGGAAGAAAATTTCACCATTGGTGCAGGACTTGAATTTGCTTTATTTAACAATAGAGTAACTGGTGTTTTTGAATATTATAAAAGAACAACTTCAGAATTATTACTTGATGTTCCAATTACTTTAACTCAAGGTGGTGGTGCAATTACTAAAAACATTGGTGAAATTGAAAATTCTGGATTTGAATTTGAACTAAGAGGTGATGTTATTAAAAATAACAACTTCAAATGGAATATAGGTGCAAGCTTAAGTTTGTATGACAATGAAGTTACAAAACTTGCTGATGATAATGACTTATTTACAACAGCAAACTTCTATACAGGTCTTAGAGTTGGAGAAGAAGTTCATACATTTTTTCTTCCAAGATATGCGGGTGTTAATCCTGCAAACGGACAAGCATTATTTTTAGATACTGATGATAACATTACTACAAGTAATAATGGTGGTGAAGTATTCTTAAGTGGTAAATCTCCATTCGCTAAATTTGATGGTGGTATAAATACAAGCCTTACTTACAAGGGTATCTTTTTAAATGCTGACCTTTATTACAAGGGGGGGAATTATATTATGAATGTAGTTGAACAACAATTATTATCTGACGGTACGGGCGCAACTAGCAATCAAAGAGTCGATGCTTTTAACTATTGGCAACAACCTGGTGATGTAAATGTATTACCAGATCCAACTTCAAGCAACCCTTTTAGAAATGAAGCAAATGGGGCAAGCACAAGATTCTTACAAAAAGGAGATTATATTAGATTAAGAAACCTTCAAGTAGGATATGTAGTACCTTCACAATTTATTGAAAAAACTGCTTTATCTCAAGTTAAACTTTACGTAACTGGAACAAATTTATGGACGTATACACCTTGGTACAAAGGAGATCCTGAAGTAGGTATTCCATCAGGAGAGACAACTGGTACAAGAGGAATTATACCAGGTGAATTTAGTTTAAATAGTTATCCAACATTAACATCGTGGGTATTTGGTGTTGATATTCAATTTTAAAAAAGTAGAAAAATGAAAAAATATTTTATAATACTTATATTGTTAGCTACTTTCACTTCATGTGAAAATCAGCTAGAAACATTTCCTACATCGAGTATTGCCGCAGATGAGGCTTTCAAAAATGATGGAGATTTTACAAACGCCGTAAGAGGGGCGTATAGAGCAATGTTATCTGGTAACTATTACGGAGGTGCACTACAAGGATTTGATGTAATGACAGATAACTTAATTATAAGCCAAAAAGGAAGATTAAGTCAGCAATTTAGACATGATTGGGCATATGATCCAAATACTGGTTTTGCTGCATATTTAGCAAGTGCTTATACAGTTGTACAAGATGCTAATTTTATTCTTGCAAATATTGATGGATTGGATGAAGGTGACTTTAAAAATAATATTGAAGGTGAAGCACTAGCTTTAAGAGCTTTGGCTCATTTTGATATCGTTAGATATTTTGCTAAAATACCTACACAATCTGGAGATGCAGGATCTTCACTAGCTATGCCTTACGTTACAATAGCTGATGTTAATGATTTACCTTCAAGAATAACAGTAGATGAATATTATACCCACTTGGTATCAGATTTATCAAGTGCTGCTGCTCTTGTTAATGATGATAATGGAACATTCCAAATGGGAAAAGATGCTGTTAACGGAATTTTAGCGAGAGTTTATTTACATATGGGTAATTGGCAAGGTGCTATTGATGCTGCAAATGAAGTAGCTGTTGACGTAGAAGATAGAAATTCTTTTGTTGGTATTTGGAATGATTCAGAAGTTCCTTCAGGTGTTATCTTTAAATTACAAAATAATAACGTAAGTAGAGTTACATTAGGAGTCCCTTATAGCCAAACTGCTAATGGGATAAAAGATGAATATGTACCTGATTATGCATTTTTTCAACAATATGACGCATCTGATATTAGATTAGCTGGTTATTTTGAAACAAGCCTTTTTGATGGTCTAATGTACAATCATGTAATGAAATGGTACTCAAGTATTAGTACTACATCTTTAGGTGTTGTTGATGCTAAAATTATTAGAGCATCAGAAGTATTGCTTACAAAAGCAGAAGCTTTAGCTGAACTAGGTCAAGATGGACCTGCAAGAGATGCTTTAGATGCTGTAAGAGCGGAGAGATATGACGGATTTTCTTCAGGAGGAGAAGTTGGAAGTGTTCTTAAAGCTGCAATTGCATTAGAAAGACGTTTAGAATTAGCTTTTGAAGGATCTAGATTCAGTGACATAAAAAGAAAAGGAATGTCAATTGAACGTTCTCAATTTGGTGATTTAGCTGACGGTACAGGAGTTCCTGCAGTATTCCAAACATTACCTGCTAGTGATTTCAGGTTTCAAGTACCTATTCCAATAGGGGAATTAAATTTAAACCCTAATATGGAACAAAGCCCAGGATGGTAATTAAGCCAACAACTTTTAAAACAAATAAAATGAAAAAAATATTCAAATCTTTAATTTACATTACCGTACTAGCGTTTTTTGTTAGTGCTTGTGATGAAAATGACACAACTTTTGATCCTTTAAGTTTTCCTGAAGATGCATTTATAGCAATGGAAAGCTCAAATTCTATTGAGGTTCTTGAAAGTACTACATCTCCAATTGAAATTGTAGTAAATTTTGCAAATACTTTAGGAGGTGCTACCACTGACTTAACTGTAGAATTTTCTATTACATCAGATTCAGCAATTGAAGGAGTACACTATACTATTGAAGGTAGTTCATCTCAATTAATATTTCCTGCTGGAAGCTTAAATGCTAAAATTGTAATCATACCTATTGATAATTCTGAAGAAGACGGAGATAAAGTATTAACTTTTACGTTAATTAGCTCTCCTGTTTCAATTGGTTTACCAGGACCTGACTCTTTTAATAAGTCTGTTACTGTAACATTAACAGATGATGATTGTGGATTTACATTTGAAGGTTTAGATGGTATTTCTTGGATTGGTACTGATAATTCAGGAGGCGAAGGTCCAAATGCAACTCAAATAGTTACTTCTTTTGATGGTACTAATCTATTAATGGATGGTATTGCATTTGGTTGGTTAACCAATACAGGTTATTGGGATGAAGTTGTGGTAGCTAGTGCACCTGTTATTGTTGATATGGATCCAGTTACTGGAGAATTTACAATTGATGAACAATACTTAGCAGATACAACTTGGCTTGGAAACCCACAAGCTACATATAGTATTAGTGCTTCGGGGCAATATTTTTCTTGTCTTCATAAAATGATCGTAAACTATACACTTTATCAAGGAGGTGGTGTATTACGTCAGTATACTGAAACAATCGAATTTTAATAATTAAAAACTTATATTAATGAAAAATACAATATATAAATTAGGATTTTTGCTATTGGCTTTTACCATAGTGCTTTCCTGTGAATCACCTGAAGCTGAAACAAATTACAAACCAGCTACAGCTAACTATGATTATCCTGCTGGGATAACATTAGGATCAGGTATTGTTACTAATAGTTCGTTTCAATTTACAGCAAATATTGCTGGAACTGGAGAGGCATATTATGTAGCTGTAGAAGGTGGAAGTGATGCTCCAAGCAACAATGATGTATTTGATGGAGATGCTAGTGGATTAATTGCTAGTGGTTCATTTGATGTAACGGGAAATCCTGCTACAATTACTGTAAATGATGGTCTTTGTGATAATACAACATATGATATATATGTAGTACAATTTACTTCAGATTCTTTCTTATCTGAGACTACTACAATGCATAGTATAACAACAAATGACAATGGCTCAATTGGTGGAACTTATGATACTGTTACAAATGGTGATTTAAGTGGTAATTTTGGAGGTAGTGTAGCTGACTATGAAAGCGTAGTAACCATTACTGATAATGGAGATGGAACTTATACTTTTAGTGATGCAACAGCAGGTATATATGCAGACCCTAATTACTATGGTGGTTTTGGACACCCTGCTTTGCCACATACATTCGAAGTCCCTTGTAATGAAATTAGTGCGGAATTTACAACTTTATTTTGGAATTGTTGTGGGGATTTCATTAGTTTTGAAGGTTTTATAAATGCTGATGGAACTATTTCTGTACACTGGGAAAGTGCCTTTGGAGAAGTAATGGATGTTGTATACACAAAACAATAGAAATATTTCACAATCTAAAATTAGGTTGAACATATTTAAATTAAAACCCATCAAAATTAAATTTTGATGGGTTTTTTATGTCTATTTTTATTTGGATATTTTTAAATTAACCGTAGATTAATTTAATCAAAAATTTACAATATCCTATTTCTTTATTAAACTAGTTAAACTTTAATAAACCCTTAGTGAAGTTCTAACTTAACCAATAGTTTATCATACTTTCAATTTCACAACAACTTTCCAATAATAAGAGATTGATGCTGCTAATGTAACAATTGTTGAATTAGTTAGAACTTTGGTTTGCTGATTCTATTACTGTTTGTGGGTTATATGTAGTAAATTTCGCATCATAGGTTAGTGTATCATTTATATAACACCCAATGTGAATTAGTAGAAACAGTACTTCTGAAACTACAGCATTAGTGCTGATATTTCTAATTCTGGTTTAAACGAAAAGGCAAATGATATGATTTTCCTCTGCCATAAGGCCACAAGTACTAAACTTAATGCTAAAAGGGTGTATTTATAAACTTTTCCCTTCTTATTGTTTTACTATTTTTAATGTTACTGGTGTATCTAATTGTACTTTGGCAATATACAAGCCTGTTGGTTGGTCTTCAATTGTTAATTGAACTTTGCCATAGACTATTGGATATGTTTTTATTGAAATTAACTGTGAATGTATGGTATACAATTCAATGGTTACTTCTTTTTGTGAAACTGGTAAAGCAATTTCAAAAGTTCCATTGGTTGGATTTGGATACGCAACAATACCTTCTAATAGTTCTATTGTTTTTGAATACACCCCTTCACACGTTTTAGCAGTTTTAACTTCTATAACATCGCCGTGTTTTATAGCAACTAAAAATATTGAAGCGCTCGTTTTGAGTTGTTCCAACCCGTTTACTGAAATTGTATAAGGG
>Ga0190303_1000107_pt1 | contig 33217 bp, 31 predicted proteins | sample 48700701_MG_FD_161672 | JGI IMG/M metagenome (GOLD analysis project Ga0190303, IMG submission 161672) | Hydrothermal vent sediment bacterial communities from Southern Trench, Guaymas Basin, Mexico - 4870-07-0-1_MG | ecosystem: Environmental > Aquatic > Marine > Hydrothermal vents > Sediment ... | reverse complement strand
GTCATCGCTGCATAAGGCGCGATATAGGACAGCCCGGGCAGGTCCTCGTCGCCTACGGACATAATGATAGTGCTGGCCATCATCCCGCCCTCTTTGATTGCCGCGATAACTTTGGCCACTGCATCACCACGTTGCCCTATCGCGCAATAGATACATAATACACCAGAGTGCACCTGATTTAGAATTGTATCCACGGCAATCGAGGTTTTGCCGGTTTGCCGGTCGCCAATAATCAGTTCCCGCTGGCCCAAACCAACCGGCACAGCGGCGTCAATTGCCTTTATCCCTGTCGCTAACGGGCGCGATATAGCGCTGCGGTGCAGGATTTCAGGGGCCTCGGCCTCGACCGGATGTTGGGATGTCGCGTCAATCCGGCCCTTGCCATCACGAGGACGTCCAAGCGCATCGACAACACGGCCCAACAAAGATGGGCCAACCGGCACACTAACCACCTTGTGTGTGCGCACAACGTCTTCGCCCACGGCAATACGATCAGACGCATCAAGCAGAACGACTCCCAGCCGGTTCGGCTCCAGATCAAATACGATCCCGCGCACACCGGATGTAAATTGCAGCAATTCATCCGAAAGCGCACGGGCCAGCCCTGTGACAATGGCGATCCCGTCGCCAAGCTCGGTTATTTTGCCAATTTCACTCAGCCTCGGGGCTGGTGGTGCGCTATCCAGCAGCACCTTTAACAATGCATCCGGGCGGGGGTGACTAAGCGCCATCGCCCTGCACCTCAAAAACCTTTCCTACGGCTGAATTTTCATCAAGTATGGCGTTGAGCCCGTCGATATATGTATCCATGGTCCAGGCCACCTGTGCACCGCCTACCCGCAGGATCAGGCCGGGGGACTGTTCCGTATCGGTTTCAAAACGCAGTGCCACATTCGGGATAATATCCTGCAAATCTGCCTCTAACAGCTCGCGCGCGGCTTTTGGCAGCGTATCGCGCGTGGTTGCGACCGCTTCCGCCACACTGCCTGCTGCCTTACGCAGATTTTCTGACATCGGCACAAGCTGCGTCACAACATGGGCAACAATACGCTCTTCCAGTGTTTCGCCCGCCAGATCACCCAGTGCCTTGCGGGTCAGCGACAATAATGCTTCTGCCCCCATCTTATGCAATTCAGCAATGTATTTGTGCCCTTCCTGCTTAAGATGAGCGTCCCAGTCTTTGCGTTCCTTTTCAAACATTTCATGCGCATCGGCCAGCAGCACATCACGCGCCGCTTCGGCCTTTTGACGCGCAGTGTCCGTCATTGCCGACTCGTTGGCATGCAGGGTTGCGATTTCGTCAAGATACCGGGCTTCTGCCGCTTCGGCCTTTTCCTCGGCATGTGTTGCCGCCAACATCCGGTCAGCGATTTCAGCCTCGCGTGCGTCGATCCCGTTCAGGATTGGACGATATAGATACCGTTTCAACAGCCAGATCAGAACCAGAAAATTGACAATCTGGGCAATGACTGTAATCCAGTCGATTGACATTTATTACCCTCCTGCCGCCGCTGCTGATACCTTTGCTGCTTCAAGTACAGCAGTCCAAAATGGATTTGAAAAAAGCAAAATCATTGCAACAACAAAGCAGTAAATCGCGGTGGATTCGATCATCGCCAGACTGACGAACAGGGTCCGTGAAATATTGGCCGAGGCGTCGGGCTGTTGTGCTATCGCACTCAGTGCAGTTGCAGCGGCACGGCCTTCGCCCAAGGCCGGACCTATTGCGCCGAATGACACGGTTAACCCGGCGGTGAAGATCGAAATAGCCGCAATAATACCAAGATCTGTCATGAGGAGTCCTTTGTTTTACGAGAGTTGTTCGGATCGGAAGTTGCAGAGGAAATATAGACGGTCGCCAGAATTGCGAAAATATATGCTTGGACCAACCCAGTCAGCAGGCCCAGCATTTCCATCACGACCGGAAAGAAAAACGGTGCCACACCCAGCAGGACCGCGCCGATGACAGCGCCACTCATTATGTTTCCGTAAAGCCGGATCGCCAGCGAAATACCGCGCGAGAATTCACTAATGATGTTGAAGGGAAGCATGATCGGCGACGGTTCCAGATAGGTTTTCAGATACCCTCGCAAGCCTCGGCTGCCGATCCCGAAGAGCGGCACTGCAACCAGAACGGACAGCGCCAGCGCCGCTGTTGTCGATAGCGACGCTGTGGGCGGAGCAAAGCCAGGCACCACCATCAGCAGGTTTGAGGTAAAGATGAAAAGAAACAGTGTGCCCACGAAATACAGCAGGGGATGGGACGGGCGCTGCGAGATTTCTTCGATCTGGCCCTCAATACCCTGCACGATCACCTCCAACATCGTGCGCCAGCGGTCTGGCGGCACATCGGCACGCAGATTGCGGGTAATCAGCATCGATACTCCCGTCAGTAATGCCATGACAATCCAAGTGTTGACGATTGTCGCGTTGACAGCAATCCCCCACACCTCGAACATGATGGTGCTATCGGGTGACAGTTCCATTACATGCCCCCTTTTGCCGGTCGGACCCGTGCAAAAGCGATAACAATAAACCGCACCAGCAGAAACGACAGGGCATAGCCCGCCAAGGCCCATGCTCCGGTCTGTGCAATCAGCCAGCCTACAGCCAGAAACAGTGCGATCCGCAAACCTGCACTTAACAGCAGCACGACTGTGGGCCGCGCCGCGCCGAATGCAATCCGCACACCAAAGGCAAGACCTGCAAAAAATACCGCGCTAACACCGGCACCGGCGGTCAACCCAAGTAAAAAGGCACTCCAGCCGACATCTATCATCCGCCGCCCCCTTCCTTACTTATCCACGCCCAGGATATCAGGCCTCCCAACGCCACGCCACCAAGAATAAGTGCAATGGTCCATGAAAAATCCTGAGGTGCCACACGGTCCAGCCAGAGTCCCAGAAAAGCACCTCCAACGGTGGGCACGGCGATTGACCAGCCGATCATGCCGAAGGTGCTGATCCCGGCAAGCGGGCTGGGACCGGGGTTGTCACGTGCGGATTTCATCCGCTCGGCTCGGCGCCCGATGTCATCTGCAGATGTGTCTTGCTTCTTTGTCATGTTAGTGGCCTCCGCAATTCGGCAAAACGACGAACCATATTGGCTTCCAACCGTGACAGAGCAGATCGTGCCACACGTTCGCTTTCGTCCATCTCGACAAAAGTTTCGCGCACCATCTCGCGTAGCGTGTCCAGATCATCGCCCTGCACGCCGCGTCGAACCGCAACATCAACGATATGCCCCTTTTTGACGAGCAGCCCTTCGTCGATGCCAAAGACGTGTTCTCCACCTTGCGGCGTTGTCAGAGTCAGGACCGAAGGCACCAGTGCCGTGACAAAATCTATATGGTTGGGCAGAATTCCGAAGCCGCCGTTTTGGGCAACGGCAAACAGTTGCGTTGCTTGCCCCACAAACAAAGTGCGCGTCGGAAGGTGTAGTGTGACCTGCATATCTGTCGCCATGCTCATTTCGCCACCTCTTCCAAATCCTGCAACCCACCTATCATGTAATAGGCACTTTCGGGCAGGTCGAACTTTGTCAGATTCAGGATTGTTTCACACCCGTCAAGTGTGTCGGCAATCGGCACCTGTTTGCCGACTGTGCCAGTGAACGAAGCGGTCGTGACAAACGGCTGCGTCAAAAAGCGTTCCAGCCGCCTTGCGCGGGCGACAGTGGCGCGGTCGGCTGATGACAGCTCTTCAATGCCCAGCATTGCAATGATATCGCGCAGTTCTCCGTATTCGGCCAGCGTCCTGCGCACGGCCCGGGCGATGTCATAATGGCGCTGCCCGACCACCGAGGGGGTTAACATCACCGAAACCGAGGCCAGCGGATCAACGGCAGGATACAACCCCTCGCTTGCTCGTTTTCGGGACAGAACCACCGAAGCCGAAAGGTGCGAAAAGATATGCGCAGCGGCCGGGTCGGTGAAGTCGTCAGCGGGAACATATACCGCTTGTATCGAGGTGATGGCGCCGCTGCGGGTCGAGGTGATCCGTTCTTCCAAAGCGGCCAGCTCAGTGGCCAGCGTCGGCTGGTATCCAACACGCGAAGGCATTCGCCCCAGCAACCCCGACACTTCGGAACCCGCCTGAACAAAGCGAAAGATATTGTCAATTAACAAGAGCACATCCTGCTGCATATCGTCCCGAAAATACTCGGCCATCGTCAACGCGGTGTTACCAATCAGACTGCGCACACCGGGGGACTCGTTCATCTGGCCAAACAGCATGACGGTCTTGTCGCGCACGCCAGCCTTGCCCATTTCGCGGTATAGTTCTTCGGCTTCGCGGGACCGCTCGCCGATGCCGCAAAACAGGCTGACTCCCTTGTAGTGTTGAACAGTGTTGTTGATCAGCTCGGTGATCAGTACTGTCTTTCCCACGCCCGCGCCGCCAAAAAGCCCCGTCTTGCCACCACGCTCGATGGGCGACAAAAGATCAATAGCCTTGATCCCGGTCTCCAAAATTTCGGCGCACACAACACGGTCTTCCAACGCCGGCGGGGCGCGGTGGATTGGCCGGTAGGCAGCGGCAAGGGGTGCAGGTTTGCCATCAATAGGTTCGCCAAAAACATTTAACATCCGGCCCAGCATCGCATCGCCGACAGGCACCTCGATCGGGGCACCGGTTGCGCGCACAGGCATGCCCAGCCCAAGCCCAAGAACCGAAGCCAGCGCTATAGATCGCACGACTCCTTCGCCCACCAATGACGCTACTTCTAACGGAACATCACCTGCAAAAAGCAGATCATGGATGTGCGGCACAGGATCAGCAAAGAACGCATCCACAACCCCGCCACGGATCGCAACGATATTGCCATCACTGTGTGTTGCCGTTTTTATCGATGCGTCCGTTACCATCGTAATTGGCCCCCATTGATTGGCCCAGTCAAATGTAGCGCGTGATTGACCGATAGGCCTATCAGGAAAGGATTTATACGAGCCAGCCTGACAAGAAAAACACCATATTAGTTGTTCAAATCATCTGGATCAGGGTCCCAATTCTATTGGATACCCCTGCGTTGCCAATCCCGTTTCGGCTCCAATCTATCGACTCATTTAAGCGGCCTCTCCCCCGAATGACAAGGGGCTTTCCTGCCCAATGACGAATAGCCGCTACCGTTTGGAGGGTTTTACTGCCCCCAGCGATGTTGGGCACTAGACTGCCCAAATGTAGCAACCATAATCCAGTGTCCGGCGGAAACGCAGCAGGGCGAGCACTGCAAATCCGATTGTATAAGCTGGTCAAGAATGCAGGTTTAATCAAGCTCAGGAAAACTTTGCAACAGCCCCACCCGAACAAATCCCTCGTTGGGCCAATATAGGTTGCCTCCGATATTTACTGCCGTTTCACGCCCTCTACCATCCCAAGGAAAGCCGAGATCAGTTTGGTGTATCCGCGCTCTTTCAACGAAATCGCATGGGCTTGGCCAAATATCTGAAATCCTTTGATCCGCACAACACCAAGGTCATAGCCATCAATGATTTCGTCCAATGCGATAATTCCCAATCCAAGTCCGGCAGCCGCAGCGGCACAGACGCCTTCGCGGCTACTGATTTCAATTGTGGTTCCAGGCAGAAAACCTTCTGCGTTTAGTTTGTTTAATAACAACTCGCGGGTTTCTGATCCTTGTTCGCGCAGTAAAAGGGTCTCGTCACAGAGATCTTTGGCGTAGATAAAGCCACTTTGCACACAGGAATGGTTTTTGTGCGCAATCATGACAATTTCAAGCTCTGCCAAATGCAGTGCATTGCACCCCCGATAATCGCCGTTTCCCCCCAAAAAACCGATATCCACTTTGCAATCACGTAAATCACGTAAAACATCCGAGGAGTTCCCAAGCATAAGAGACACTTCTATGTTCGGGTATTTTTCACGAAATGGCAGAATATATTTTGTGGGTAGATTAGGAAAACTGGCCCCTATTTTGATGTGCCCACTCTGAAGGTCCTCGCTGTTTTCAAGTAGGTCAAGCGCATCCGCCTCAAGTGCGAAAAGCCTTCGGGTGATCTCGAAAAGCTGTTTGCCAAAATCTGTAATCTCGAGCTTCTGGCCACGCCGACGTTGAAATAATTCGGTCCGGTATCGCTTTTCCAATTGGGCAACCTGAATGGTGATGGTTGGTTGCGAGCGCAGTAAATCCTGGGCGGCTTTGGAAAAACTGCCCATTCTGGCAACTGCGTGAAACGAACGCAATTCGGTAAGGCTCATTCTGTGGACCTCTCCTTAGATTTCTAAATATAGACTCACTCTATAAATATAGAAAAATTATCTATTTTCAAACAAAAAGTCATCTTGTTAACCTTTCTCTGATGCGGCCCGAGACCCAAGGCTTTCTTGGCTTGTTTGGCCAGTCAGAATTGTTCCGGTGCACTGCGCCGTTTCGACAAACGTCATGCCGCGCCAAAGATGCGGTGTGATACAGAGGAGGAAATAAAATGAAAAAGACAATACTTGCGGCCGTATTGGCGGCGATGACGATGGGGGCCTCTGCGCCTGCTGTCACGGCTGGCGAAGGCGACCCGATCAAGGTGGTCTGGCTTAGTTACGGGATTAGCCATGAATGGTTTCGCTCGCTTTCGATATTTGCCGAACAAGAGGCCCAGAAAATAGCCGAAGAAGACGGCGTTGAATTCGAGTTCATCATTAAAGACGGTGCCCGCAACATTCAAACGCAGTTGCAGCAGGTTGATGATCTGATCGCGCAGGGCGACGTTGATATTATCTATTTCGAGCCAATCGATCAAAACGCCATGCGGCGCGCGGTGGAAAAGATTAACAACGAATTGGGTATTCCGATTGGCGCGGCAGGGATCACCACCAATGGCGGTCGATATCTCTATGTTGGTCTTGATAATGTTGTGGCCACCAAACAGGTTGGTGACGCGCTGGTTGATATCCTGAACGATAAATACGGCACTGGAAAATGGCCGTCAAACGGCAAAATCATCGAAATCTGGGGCCCGGCGGGCATTTCTATCACCGATGACCGCCACGCCGGTTTTCGTCAGGCTGCCGATCCAGCAGTTGCGGCCAACCCCGGTGTCGAGATCATCAACGGTACTGGTAATTGGGATCCGGCCACCGCGTTCAAAGTGTCGAGTGATTTGATTGCGCAGCACGGCGAGAACATCATCGGAGTCTACACCCATGATGATCCATCCGCCACCGAAGGCGTAGTGCGTGCGCTTGAACTGGCAGGTATGCAATATCCGGTCGGTGACCCGAAGCACATTCCGATTGTGTCCTACGACGCAACCAAAACCGGTATGGAGGCCGTGCGCGAAGGCAAGATCGACATGATCACCGAGCAGCCGGCGTTTGGCTATGCCCATCTGGTGATGCGTTACCTCTATAACTGGCACAAAGACGGGTATGACTCGCTGCCCCAACCCGGCACAGTGTTAAGCACAGAAGAATTAAGCCAGGTGTTTTCCGAGGATACCGGTGTGCAATTCTGGTCGCCTGTTGAAGTGCGCGAAGGGCCAAACTGGGACGGAATCTGGCTGGCTCCAAAAAGCCCGATCGTGCCGTTTGAAGTGGACCCGTGGGAGCCAAACCAATGGGGCAACTACATGTATTTCGTCGACAAGGGTGAATTCCCGACGAAATAGCGCGGTCTTGATCGCTATCCGCGGTCGCAGGCTTCCCTTGCGGCCGCCCTTACTCTCTCTTTCTCCAAAGGCGTCAAAGATGATATCCGAATCCTTAGCCACAGGAAAACCACCCGCCAAATCCGTGGCGTATCGGGTTTCCGGTATCGGCAAGCAATATTCCGGAACCGTGGTTTTGGCAGGAATCGACATTGATTTTGTCGAAGGCGAAATTCACGGGATTATCGGCAAAAACGGCGCCGGAAAATCCACACTGGTCAACATTATGCACGGCTCCGAGGCACCAAGCACGGGGATTTTGTCGATCTTTGGCACGGAGATCGATCATCTGACACCGGCGCGCGCCCATGATATGCAGGTTGTTCTGGTGCCGCAGAAAACCAATTATGCACTGGACTTAACCGTGGCCGAGAGCCTGTTTCTGGGCAGCTACCCCCGCCGAACCTTCGGGTTGATTAATCGCAAGGAAATTATTGAACGGAGCCGTGAATACCTTGGCAAGATTGGTCTTGATCTTGATCCAGACACAAAAATGGCTGACGTTTCTCTGGAAGATCGCCGCCTGATCGAGGTGATCAAGGCGCTCTGGTGTTTTAACGCGAGGGTTCTGATCCTTGATGAAACCACGGCGGCACTGAGCATCCGCCCACGTCAAAAACTGTTTGAGTTATTGCGCAAAATCACCCGCGACGAGGGGCGCACGGTGTTGTTCATCAGTCATCGTCTGGAAGAGATGATGGACATATGCGACCGGATTTCGGTGCTGCGTGATGGTGCATTGATCGAAACGGCGGATACTGCTGAACTGACCATTGAACGCTTGGCTGAACTGATCACTGGCGGGCGTGATCTTGCGGTTAAAACGGCGCAGGACGTGTCTGATGATCAGATCGGAAAAACCGTTCTCAAAGTCTCGAACCTGTCGCAACAGGGGCGCTTCACCGATGTCGGGTTTGAGGCGCGGATTGGCGAGATTGTCGGCCTCACCGGCATGGTTGGGTCAGGATACTCTGCCCTTTTGCGCCATCTCGGCGGGCTGGCTCCGCAAGGCAGCGATGGCATGGTCGAAATCGACGGGCGCATAGTCACCCCCACAACCCCGCAAGCAATGAAAAAACTGGGCCTCGCTTACCTGACCAACAAACGCGAAGATGAAGCGCTGTTTCACGGGCTTTCGATTTCGCACAATATGATCGGTGGAAGTTTTGCCAAATATGCGAGTGCTGCAGGGGTTCTGGATCGCGCACAAGTCTCGCAAACGGTTAGCGAATTGCAACATCAACTCGAGATCAAAATGGGTGGTGAAAGCGACCCGATTGATAGTCTGAGCGGTGGCAACAAACAAAAAGTGGTGGTGGCGCGGCTGCTGAATGCCAATCTTGAAGTCTATCTTCTGGACGAGGTTGCCGAGGGTATTGATATCGGCGCGCGCCGTGCGTTGCTTGACTTTATCCGCACCAATATCCGGCGCGAGGCGGCGGTGGTTATGGCGTCAAATGTGGTGTCTGATTTGATGGAAGTCTGTGACCGCATCATGGTCATGTATCACGGCGAAATTATCCGTACCTTTACCCCTGACGAATTCGATGAACACGAAATTTACTCATCCCTTCAGGGTATTGGGTGCGCCTGATGGTTGGCCCGAAAACCCTGTGGATGAAACGAGAGGAAACAAAGCAATGAGTGGTTCCACAAAATTGGGCCGGACGGTCGCAGATAATTTTATCTGGGTATTGGTGGTGGTTTTTCTGATTGGCGCGTCGCTGACCCTGCCGCGGTTTTTCAGCAGCGTCAATTTCATCAATATGCTGTACCATAGTGCTGCGATTTCGATGATGATCCTCGGGATGTCGTTCTGTCTGTTGGCCAACAAAATGGACTTGTCGATAGAATCGACCTTTGCTTTTGCCCCCGCCGTTGGTGTGTTGGTGGTGACGCAATGGGCCCCCGGAATTCCGCCGAGCCTATCGGTTTTGATTGCCCTTTTGGTCGGGGCCTTTATCGGGTTGATCAACGGCATTCTGGTGGTGAAACTCAAAATCAATTCGTTTTTGGCGACGCTGGCAATGCTGATTATTCTGCGCGGTTTGCTGGTCTATATCCTGCCGCAGGGCATATGGGATGTGCCCGAATTGATCAATTTTCTAGGCTCGGCCAAGGTTGAAATGGGTGCGATAAAAATTCCGATCGCAATCCCGATCTATGTCTTGCTGTTCATTTTTGCAGGCTTCGTTGTGGGCAACACCTCGTTCGGAAAAAACCTGATTGCAGTGGGAAGCAACCCTGTTGCAGCCTTTATCGCCGGCATCAATATCGAGCGTATTTATATATTGGTATTCGTGATTTCCGGCGTCTGCGCGGCCTTTGGCGGTATCCTTTTGGGCGGGCGGATCGGTTCCATGTTGAACGGTATGGGGGAGGGCGACATCCTTTTGGTCTTTGCCGGAACCGTGTTGGGCGGGATCAGCCTGGACGGTGGCAAAGGTAAGGTTACCAACGCCCTTGGCGGCGCACTCCTGCTGACCATCATATCAACCATCCTGAATTTCAGCGGGGTAAGTCCGTTTATTATCAAAGCTATACAGGGATTTATCCTATTAGCCGCAATGATCATGAGCAACTTTAGCAACGTGATTTCAAAAGGCGCAACCCAACCCTAGAGGCACCTAAAAACCTACATCAGACAAGAGTCGCAAAGGACAAAAAATGACAAAATTTACGAAACCAGAGGTGCCAATGGCCGACCTCACCACCCTGATCAAAGACACCAGTCGTGTGAGCAATGCGGAGGCCGATATCCTCGCCCATTGCTATGATTGCTGGCCCGTGGCGGTGAAAGATCGCCAAGCCGGAGAGAGCAATCACCGCCCCGATGTTGTGGTATCGGTTGTATCCACCGCCGAGGTGAGCGCGGTGTTGAAATTCGCCAATGATCGCGGCATTGCGGTGACCGCTTGGGGCCTAGGATCGTCGGTCGTTGGCTCGCCTTTGGCGGAGCGCGGCGGGATAACGCTCGACACTTCAAAAATGAACCAGTTGATCACGATTGACACCAAAAACAACGTGGTGACAGCCGAGGCCGGCATGCAGGGTGGCGAGCTTGAAACCTTGCTAAACGCGCAGGGTATGACGATGAATTTCTCGCCCCAATCGCTGCACCGCTCGTCTATTGGTGGCTGGGTGGCGACACGGGCAACCGGGCAGTTTTCAAGCCGCTATGGCGGGATCGAAGACGCGTTGGTTGCGATCGAGGTTGTGCTGGCAGATGGCACAATTGTTGAAACACTGGAGCTGCCGCGCTATTCTGTCGGGGCTGATCTGAAGTCGGTATTCATCGGCTCTGAAGGGTCGTTTGGCGTGGTGACACGGGTCACGATGCGGATTTATCCGGTGTCGGAAGCGCAGGCTTTCAGCACTATTGATTTCCCCGACGTGACCTCGGGCGTGGATGCCATGCGCGAGATTATGGCCAAAGGATTGCGCCCGTTTTTGCTGCGGTTTTACGATCTGGACGAGGCGCGTTTTGCGATGCACGACAAAGCCTATCCAACGCCGGTGATGTTTGTCGGTTGTGACGGGATCGACAGCGTTGCACAGGCCGAGTTGGCGGCATGTCGGGACATCGCGGTGCGCAATGGCGGCACGGTTTCAGAGTTGAAAGGCACCGAGGCATGGATGGGGCGCCGGTTTGATTTCTCGGCGATTGAGAAAGTTCTGGATCAACCGGGCGGCGTTGCCGAAACCATCGAAATCAGCAATGATTGGGAGGGCATCAAAAACACCTATGCCGTGTTGAAAGAGCGCCTTGGCCACGAGTCCGCCAACGTTCTGGGGCATTTTTCCCATGCTTATGTCAACGGCGTGTCGCTTTATATGATCCTTGTCAGCGAAGAACCCGATCTTGCCGCCTCGCGTGTGCGGATCAACAACATCTGGACCGTTGCCATGGAAGGCGCATTGGAAACCGGTGCATCCATCGCGCATCACCACGGTGCCGGAATGGCCCGTGCGCCTTATGTGCGTCGCGCGCTTGGCTCGGGGCACGAGGTTCTGTCGCGCCTAAAAACAGCGCTTGATCCCAAGGGTATTCTAAACCCCGGAAAACTTGGTTTTGAGGAGGACTAACCCATGGCAGGTCAGGCGGAATTTGATCTCGTCATTATTGGCGGTGGCATCAACGGGGCGGGAATCGCCGCTGATGCCGCTGGCCGAGGCTTGCGCGTGGCGTTGCTTGAGGAACAGGATTTCGCAGGTGGCACCAGCTCGGCATCAAGCAAGTTGAGCCATGGCGGTTTGCGCTATCTTGAGCAATTCGAATTCCGGCTGGTGCGCGAGGCATTGGGAGAACGCGAGGTGCTGTTGAAAAAGGCGCCACATCTGGTGTGGCCGCTGCGGTTTGCCCTTCCGGTGATGAAAGGGATGCGCCCCGCTTGGATGATCCGCATTGGGTTGTTTCTCTATGATACGTTGGCACGTCGCAAATCCCTTCCGGCGACGAAAACTGTCAATCTGGCCAAAACCGTTGGGCAAATGGGGTTTAAGCCCGATTTCAAAAAGGCGTTTCTCTATTCCGATTGCTGGGTTGATGATGCGCGTCTGGTGATCGCCAACCTGTTGATGGCGCAGAAACACGGCGCCCAAATATACCCGCGCACAAGGTTTGTCGGGGCCAAGCGGCAGGGAGATATCTGGCATATCGACACCAAATCTGCTGATGGAACGGCGCAATTAACCGCCAAGGCAGTGATCAATGCGGCGGGTCCGTGGGCCGAGGGCGTGTCGGATGCTTTGGGTATCCGGTCGCGTGATTTTGCCATTCGTCGGGTCAAAGGCAGCCATATCGTGACCCGCAAGCTATATGAGGGTGATAATGCCTGTCTGATCCAGTTACCGGACGGTCGGATATTGGTCATCATGCCCTACGAGGGGGAATACACCTTGATCGGCACCACCGATATCGAAGTCACCGGAGAGGTGCGCGGCATCGGGATTTCGCCCACCGAAACCGACTATCTGCTAGAGGCCGTGAACCAGTATTTTCAGCGCCAATTGACCCGCGACGATATCGTCTGGAGCTACGCCGGCGTGCGGCCACTTTACGAGGATGTCGCGCAGGATCAGACGAACCCGTCCAAAGTGACCCGTGACTATGCGTTTCGTGTGGATGATCAGGATGGCACTGCGCCGGTTCTGACCATTCTTGGGGGCAAGCTCACCACCTATCGTAAACTGGCCGAACACGCATTGGCTGCACTAGATAAATATTTCCCCGCGTTACCTGCCAGCCGAACCGCCACCGAAATCCTCCCCGGTGGCGATCTTGGAGAAGGCGGGCAGGGCGGTTTCACTCGCAGGCTTGAAAACCTCTTCCAATGGTTGCCGCATGAAACTGCCCAACGTTTTACCCGCCTCTATGGTGATCGCAGTGTTGAACTGATCGGCGAGGCCAAAACATTTGCCGACATGGGCCAGGTTTTCGGGGCTGATCTGACCCAGTGCGAAGTTGATTTTCTGTGCGCTACCGAATGGGCGGTTTCGGCAGAGGATATCCTGTGGCGGCGCAGCAAACTGGGCCTGAAGTTTTCAAATACAGAGGTCAATAACTTGGTGGCATATTTGCAGGAGAAAGCATCTCAAAAGGAGCAGCACTATGAATCAGCATGATACAGGAACCCGGCCTCCTGCCACTGCGCACCGCATTTATGATGCCTATTTTTTTGATCTGGATGGCACAATCTATCTGGGGGATGAATTGTTGCCCGGTGTTGATGCGCTGTTCAAATGGCTGGTTGATGCAGGCCTGCCCTATGCTTTTGTGACCAACAATCCCACCAAAACCGTCGCCGATTACGAGGGCCGTCTGGGGGCCTTGGGGCTTCCCGCAAAAGGGCGTGTTGTGACATCGAGCACGGCCACGGTGCGCTGGCTGCAAAAACATCAGGCGGGCGCGGTTGTCTATCCGATATCCGAACCGCCCCTCATCAACGCCCTGCGCGACGGCGGTATTGAAATCTCGCAAGATCCGGCGAAAATCGACATCGTGATTGCCAGCTTCGACCGTACGTTTGATTATGCCAAACTCGACATTGCATTTCGTGCCATTGTTGAGGAAGACCGCGCCATTTTGGTGGCCACAAACCCTGATCGCTATTGTCCGATGAAGGACCGTCTGGGGGTGCCAGATGCCGCCGCGATTATTGGCGCAATCGAGGGCTGCACACAGGTCAAATGTGCGCATGTTTTTGGCAAGCCAGCACCCGCACTGGTCGAAATCGCCGCCGATATTCTGGATGTTTCTATTGAGCGATCGGTGATGGTCGGGGATCGGCTTTATACCGACATCGCCATGGCGATTAATGCAGGCATGGACGGTGCATTGGTTCTGACCGGTGACAGCACACTGGACGAGGTGCTGGCTTCGAACTGTGCTGACAGGCCACATCTTTGTCTGGATACAATCGACCAGCTTATTGTGCAAAATACATAGGAATTTCAAAATGCCCCTTGCTGTCACATCGCCTATTTTTGATTGGGATCCGGTCAATATTATCGATTTCTACGCCAAAGCGAAACACGCTTCAGGAACGCCGCTGCCGATCCCTGAACTGACCAATGTTATCTGTTCGCAGACAGCAATCGATGCGCTCCCTGCCGTGCTCAAATCGCTGGACCAGACCGGGAAATATTCCGTGCTTATCGTTCAGGACAAGACAGTGATGCGACGTGCTACGCAGGATTTAAAGCCCTATGTGTTGCAACTGCTGGAGGCCACAGGACGGCAGGTTTCGGTCCTGAACCTTGCTGATCCCGCAGGTGGGAAACTGGTGACCAACCACACAATGATCGCACAGGTTAGAGACCATATTGAACGTGACCAACTGGTTCTGGCCCTTGGGTCCGGATGTATCACCGATATCGTTAAACACGCCTGTTTCGAGAGTGACCCGTCGGGCGATCTGAATATCCCGTTGATCGCAGTGCAAACCGCAAATTCTGTCTGCGCTTTCACCTCGCGCATGGCTGTTTTGACGATCAACGGGGTGAAACGCACCGTTCCCTCCAGGATGGCCGATGTTTTGATCATGGACACACAAGTTTTGCAGGATGCTCCGCCGCTTTACCGCACCGGTGGCCTTGGCGATGTGGCGGTGGCCGCAGTGAGTTTTGCCGATCTGAAATTGGCGGATCGCCTTGGCATGGGGGTGTGGAACCAGTTGGCTTATGACAGTTCGGCCGACATTCGCAGCATTTTGCTGGGCGGGGATAACGCCATCTCTGACAGTGGCAAAACGGGGCAGGAAGTTGCCGGAAAGCTGCTGACGTTGGCCGGGTTGGCGCTGACACTTTGCGGTGATACCGCACCACTTTCTGGGTATGAACATGTCACGTCGCATATGCTGGATATGGCGGCAAAATCCAATGGCCGTCCGGTCGCCAACCACGGGCATCAATGTGCGCTGGCATCTATTCTAAGCTTGCTGTTGTTTGAACATGTCCTTGAGCAGATAGATAACGGCGCGATTGATATTGCCGCTTGCTATCCAGAGGACACCGATATGCAGGCCACGATCATCGACGCATTTTACGAGATCGACCCAAGTGGAGAAGCTGCGAAAGAATGCACCGGTGATTACCTAGAAAAACTGTCCAAATGGCGGGGTCAGCGGGCACAATTCACGCAGTTTTTGAACGATTGGAAAACCGAAAAAGCAGGTCTCAAGAAACATCTGATGCCAGCCGCGCAATATGTGGCATTGTTAGACAAAATCGGCCATCCGCTGAGGTTTGAAGACATGGAAACGCCGTTGTCACGCCAAGAGGTGCGATGGGCATTCCACAACGCCCATTTGATGCGCAAACGCTTTACTATCGGTGATCTGGCCTATCTTGGTGGGATGTTCGACGATGTTGTTTGCGATAAAATATTCGACCAGTTCGATCACTTGACCAATGCGATAACAGGGCAAACACGAGAGGAAACAGTATGACCAAATATGTTGTGGCTGCGGATTGTGGCACCACCGGATCAAAGGCGGTTATCTTTGATCTGAATGGTAAGGCAATCGCATCAGGGTATCAGGAATACGGGCTCGAATTCCCCCACGCGGGGTGGGTCGATCAGGATGCCAATATGCTGTTTGAAACCTGTGTAAAGGTCATCGGGCAAGCCGTGGAAAAATCGGGTCTTGCGGCCTCTGACATCATTGCCCTGTCGCTGTCCACACAGCGTTGCACCCTTGTGCCGGTTGATCAGGCCGGTAATGCGCTGCGCAAAGCGATTTCGTGGCAGGACAACCGCACCGATGCGCAATGCGATATGATCCGCGGCAGGATCGGCGCGGATGCGTTTTACGACGCCACCGGCCTGCCGATAGCCAATGTCTGGACACTGCCCAAAATCATGTGGATTCGTGAGAACGAGCCCGATCTGTTCGCCAAAACCCACAAATTTGTCAACGTGCAGGCCTATATGAACCGGCTGTTCGGGGCAGACGGGTTTTACGACGATTACTCCAATGTTTCCCTGCATGGATTAATGTCGGTGACCAGGCTTGAATGGATCGACGACTATTTGCGCGAAACCGGCGTGCCGCGTGACAAGCTGCCTGAACTCATCGGCTCAGGCCAAAAAGTTGGTGCTCTGAATGCTACGGTGGCACGGGCTACCGGATTGCTGGAAGGGATGCCTCTGATCAGTGGCGGCGGCGATCAGCAATGTGCGGCTGTTGGCTCTAATGTTCTGAATGAGGGCGATTGCGAGGTGACGCTTGGCACTGCTGGTGTGACCATCTGTTCGCTGGATGAACCCAAGCTTGACCCCGAGCGCACGATCCCCTGTCTGGTGCATGCGGTCGATGGAAAATGGACCTGCGAGGGGCTGCAAAATGCCGCCGGTGCCTCTCTGAAATGGTTGCGAAATATCCTTCAGGAGGCCAACCCGAATGGCGAGGTTGATTATGACCACATGACTAACCTCGCGGAAAAATCCTGCCCGGGCGCAAATGGTTTGATGTTCCTCCCCTATCTTGCAGGGGCGGCAGCGCCGCTTTGGGATGGCAATGCGCGTGGTGTTTTGAACGGCATAAGCCTCAGCCACACTCTTGGCGATGTCACACGCGCAGTGATGGAAGGCGTCAGTTTTGAAACCGCCTCCATCCTCGATAATTTTGCTCGCCGCGGGATCGTCGTCAAGGAAATACGGGCCTCAGGTGGGGGTGCAAAATCAACATTGTGGGGGCAGCTACAGGCCGACATGTATGGCGTGCCAGTACGTCGACTTGCCGTAGACGATGCGACTATTTTAGGTGCCGCTGTTCTGGCAGCTTATGGTGCCGGGGTCTTTGCTTCGGTTGCAGAAGGGGCGGCCACAATGGTTCACACGACATCAGACTACCTCCCTGATCCGGAGACAAACCAGATTTACACCAGCTTGCGAAAGGATTTCGACGACCTTTACCAAAATCTAAAAAGAAATTGAAGGTGTTGAAGGTCCGTCTAATTAGTTTTTTGGTCTAACTTGACCTTCATCGGACACGGCTGTCTGGCAGTGTGAACCGCCCCCTGTTTTGCCGGAGGCTCCAAAGTAAGCAAAGATGGTTGACGGTGATCGACCCAACTGCCGTGCGATTGCACGCAGCGAGTGTTTGATACACAGACCCCTAGATATTTCTTCGCGCTCTGCAAAACTCAAAGCATGTATGCTGCGTTTCCGATCCGCAGGGCGAATGCCACCCGTTGGCGAAATCACGGAAAACACCGATGATGACTGGCGGTCAAACACCCAGCCAATCGAACTCATCGACTCACCGCGTTGCCAACGATCCCAAATCTCAGCTCGCTGCGTGGGTGAATAATAAATACGGCGACGATACTTCATTCTGAACACTCCATCTTTTCCTAAAGATTAAAGTGTTGCGTCCACCTGTTGAGAACACCACCTATTCTGTTGAAAAACTCCGAAATCCGAAAATGGCGATTTTCCGGGAATACGCAAAGTTTTCAAAAGTCAGATTGAGTTGTGGACCAGCCCTAGCCAGATTTCCTTGTCGCGCCGGAGATAGAATTTGGCAGCCCCCCTCGTCAAATTTAACTGAACGGCTTGTATGGTAAAAAAGCTTTCCAACCGTGCCCGAAATCGGAGCTTTTCAACAGAATGGGTGGAAAGTAGAAGTCGCCGCGGGTGCAAAGACTTACCAACGATGTCCCCAAACCGACCATTCTCTGGAAAATATACGAGTTTGAATAATTGGCGGTGCTATCAAAAATGATCGTATGTGCCGCATCCTTCTTGAAGTGGTGGTTATTAAATAGTTAATTGATGCTAACCAAAAGGAAGCAAAAACCATGCGATATGCGGCCCCAGATTCCGTTTCAGAGGCGATCAAATTGCTAAAAAGTGAACCAGGAGTGTCACGGGTTCTTGCAGGAGGCAGTGATATTTTGGTCCAGCTCAAGACCGGTATGGCCGCGCCGGATTTGCTCGTAGATATCAAACAAATTCCGGGAATTTACGATATCACGCAGGAAAATGGTGGCTATCGGGTTGGCGCAGCTGTCTCGGGCGCTGCCCTAGGTGAACACGCGGGGGTCAAGGCGCAGTGGCCGGGGGTCATCGAAGCCGTCGAGCTTATTGGTTCAACACAGGTGCAGGGACGTGCAACGATGGCTGGTAACCTGTGCAATGCATCGCCAGCGGCAGACAGTGTTCCGGCGATGATTGCAGCCCAGGCGATTGCACACATCGTCGGGCCTGAAGGCGAACGGGATTGCCCGGTGCAGGATATCCCGCTGTCACCCGGACGGAATTCTCTTGCGAAGGGAGAGTTCATTACCTCGATCCTGTTGCCTGCAAGGCCTGAAAATGCCTCGGATGCGTATTTGCGGTTTATTCCGCGCACAGAGATGGACATCGCAGTGGTGTCGGCCGGTGTTTCGCTGGAATTGGATAGCAGCGGCGTTTGTACCGTAGCCCGCATCGCACTTGGGGCTGTGGCCCCAACCGTTTTGCTGGTGGATGCGGCCGCGGAATGTCTGATCGGAACAAAGCTGGATGAGAATGCCCTTGATGCAATGGGCAAAGCTTGCAGCGCCGCGGCGAACCCAATTGGTGACAAACGAGGCACGATCGAGTTTCGCAAAGACGTCGTTGCCGTATTAGCAAAACGCGCGGCAAAAATTGCCCAAACGCGCGCAGGAGATCAGTCATGAGCAAAATTCACGTCACAACCACCCTGAATGGCGATCAGGTCGAGTACCTGTGCGAACCGCAGGAAACTCTGCTGGATATCCTGCGCAACCGCCTGAACCTCACCGGCTCCAAGGAGGGCTGCGGCAGTGGTGATTGCGGGGCCTGTAGTGTGACCCTTGACGGGCGTCTCGTGTGTTCTTGCCTGGTTTTGGCTGCCGAGGCAGAAGGCCGTGAAATCGAAACGATTGAAGGCATGGCAGATGGTGAAAATCTGCATTCACTACAGCAAAAATTCCTTGATCATGCCGCACTGCAATGTGGCATTTGCACACCGGGGTTTCTGGTGGCGGCCAAGGCGCTGCTAGAGAAGAACCCTGACCCAACGGAAACCGAGGTTAGGTTCTGGCTGGCGGGGAACCTTTGCAGATGCACGGGTTATGACAAAATAATTAATGCGGTCATGGATGCTGCCGCTGAAATGCGGGGGGCGTAAGATGGCTTTGTACACAGGAAAACGCAACTTCAAAGTTGTCGGAACAAGACCACCCCGCCCAGACGGGATAGACAAGGTCACAGGCCGGGCACTGTTTGGCGCTGACCTGAGCGCGCCGGGGATGTTGGTCGGCCAAATCCTGCGCAGTCCGCACGCCCACGCCCGGATCAAATCCATCGACACATCCGCAGCCGAGGCATTGAGCGGCGTCAAATCTGTCGTCACCAGCGCCGATTTTGACAAGGCCAGTAATTCACCCAATCAGGACGCACTGGACAATTGTATGGCGCGAGGTAAGGCGCTCTACCACGGGCACGCGGTTGCCGCTGTGGCCGCGACCACCGCTTATGTGGCCACGCAGGCGTTGAAGCTGATCAAAGTCGATTACAACGTGCTGCCGCATGTTATTGAAGTTGAAGATGCAATGATGGCCAACGCGCCGATTGTGCAGGGCGGTCGCCGGGCCGATAACGCCCCGGATGGGCTATCAGAAAATATTACCCATTATATGAGTTTCGGGCATGGTGGTCTGGACGAAGGCTTTGCCAAGGCCGACAAAATAATCGAACGCACCTTCAAAACAGCGGCGACACATCAGGGGTATATCGAACCTCACGCCTGTCTGGCCACAATGGGCCCAGACGGTAAAGCAGACCTGTGGTGCTGTACCCAGGGGCACTATTATGTACGCGAACTCTGTGCTGATTTCCTTGGCATGGAAACCAGCCAGTTGCGGGTTACAGCCTCGGAAATCGGGGGCGGGTTCGGCGGGAAAACCACCGTGTTCATCGAACCGGTTGCTCTCGCCTTGTCACGCAAAGCCGGAAAGCCTGTTAAAATGGTTATGAACAGGGAAGAAGTATTCAAGGCCTCGGGCCCGACAGTTTCCTCGTTGACCGATGTGAAGATTGGCATGACCAAGGACGGGCGCATCACTGCAGCCCATGCGATGTTGCGATATCAGGGCGGAGCATTCCCCTGTGGCACTATAGAATTTGGTTTGATGAGCGCATTTGCCGCCTACGATCTTGATGCTGTGCAGGCTGAAGGTTTTAACGTCATGACCAACCGGCCACGGCAAGCCGCCTATCGGGCCCCCGGTGCGCCCGTTGCGATTTACCCGGTGGAAGGCGTAATCGACGAGTTGTGTCAGATACTTGATCTGGACCCGCTGGAGGTGCGGTTGAAAAATGCTGCTCGAAAAGGCACAAAATCATCCTATGGGCCGACCTTTGATGACATTGGTCTGGTCGCAACATTGGAAGCGGCCCAAAAGCACCCGCACTATTTGACTCCTTTGGGCCCCAATCAGGGCCGCGGCGTTTCCTGTGGTTTTTGGTTCAATTTTGGCGGCAACACCAGTGTATCTCTCAACCTGAATGCGGATGGCACGGTGGGTATCGTTGAAGGCAACCCGGATATTGGGGGCTCGCGTGCCTCTATCAGCCAGATGGCAGCCGAGGAACTGGGCATCCCTTACGAAAAAATCAGAACTGTGATCGCCGACACAAACTCCCTTGGTTTCAATGATGTCACCGATGGCAGTCGGGTAACATTTGCCGTGGGTCTGGCCACGATCAAGGCGGCACAGGACGCCGTTCAGAAGATGTGCTCACGGGTTGCCAAACTCTGGGACATTGATGAAGACGCAGTTGTTTGGGAAGACGGATATGCAAAACCCGCCGGCCCGAATGCTGGCGAATTTGAACCGATGTCGATTGCCGAGATTGCTGCGATCGCCAACAGCACCGGTGGCCCGATTGCTGGTCATCATGAGGTGAATGCAGATGGCGCTGGCGTCAGCTTTGGTGTGCATCTTGTCGACCTGGAAATTGACCCGGGAACCGGCCAAACAACCATACTGCGATACACGGTTTTTCAGGACGCAGGCAAAGCCGTGCATCCGGATTACGTCGAGGGCCAGATGCAGGGTGGCGCTGTTCAGGGCATCGGCTGGGCACTGAACGAGGAATATATTTATGGGCCGGACGGGCTGCTGCAAAACCCGGGTTTTCTGGATTACCGCATTCCGGTGGCGTCCGATCTGCCACCGATCGAAGCTGTCATTCTGGAAATTCCAAATCCCGGTCACCCATACGGTGTGCGCGGCGTCGGCGAGACATCAATCGTACCCCCGCTGGCCGCTTTGTCCAATGGCGTGTCGCGCGCGATCGGCCACAGGATGTATGAGCTCCCGATGTCACCTCCGAAAATATTGAAAACCATCAAAGGATAGGGTTATGGTTAAAGTTGTCGTTTGGGGCTCTCTCCGCGCGGCGACGGGTGGGGCTGCCGAAGTGAACGTGGATGCGGCAACCTTTAAAGAAGTTCTGACCCAGCTTGAACAAAAATACCCCGGACTGAAACCTCAAATTGATCGGGGGGTTTCCCTCGCGATTGATGGCACAATCTATCGCGAGGCCTGGTTCACCCCTGTGAAACCTGACAGCGAAGTCGTATTGATGCCGCTTATGGTGGGCGGGTAATTTCTTTGACATTCAGTAGCCAGGATCCGCAGTCTGCACCTCAATCTGATATCCTTCGGGATCAAGGAATGCAAAAGCACAAATCCCCAATTCTTTGTTTTCACGAAGCGCGGTCAGACCACTTACCCCTTCTTGGCCGACCCAAAGGTACCAGGCCGCGACATCCGGCACACGCAGGCAGATCTGGCATGTCTTGGCTTCGGCCCAATGCTGCATGCCCTTGGCATCATCGACAAGCCCGATATGTGACAGCCCTTCAATAAGATAAATTTTTGACCAGCCCTGATCTATCGCCAGCGTGAAACCCAAAACTTTCTCGTAGAATGCCATCGCCGTCGGTAAATCACGGTAATACTGAAAGGTCACTGTCAACTGAAAACCATCGGTTGGCCGCTCGATACTGTTATCCATGTCAATCTACTCCGTAAGTGCAAACCGGTAAAATGGCAGTAGTATAATTGCGAAAGGTAGACGCAACCCATCCAAGCCGCCTTCCGTACTGTGGTATTACTAAACAATAATGCACCTTCATGTCGCCACGTATCCGGCCCTAAGTGGACCTCCGTAGAGAGCCTCGACACATGCCCGCTTTCGGAAATTGACTGTCTAGAGAGAACATCGCAAGGTGGTGTAAATTGGGAGTAATTAATTGCGACTTGTTGGTTTCACTGTGAACGCCGCCACGGGCACGGTGACCTGTTCCCCTCCCTAAGGCTCCTCCCGAATGATGTAGAGTCTGCCCAATAAAAGGACAGACTAATGAAGAAGCGATACACAGACGAACGGATCATTCATTGCCCGGCAGGCGATTGCAAAGCAATCTGCCGAGAGGGGCGATGATCAAAGAACAGGAATCTGGCGAGAAGACGGCTGACGTATGTCGGCGGCATGGGATCAGTTCAGCGACTGTCTGACGTCAGCGCTTATGGGTCCAAATAGTCGCATTTGCTAAGAGAGTGTTTCTGGCTCATCGTAACCACCAAGGAGTGGGACATGAGACAGACAACTAGAACACGCAAAAGCCCTGGCGAGAAGATCGCCAAAGACATCAAAGGCGCGACGCGCAAGCAGTATTCCTCCTAGGAGAAGATCAGGATCGCGCTGGATGGCCTGCGTGGCGAGGACAGCATCGCTGAGCTGTGACGTTGTGAGGAATTTCCCAAGGTGTTTATTGCAAAAGCTGTAAACATCAACAGCGGGCGCGCGCCAGACATACTGGCTATGACATGGTAATATGACCCCCTCGGCACTTGATGTATGTCAAGGCAATATCCCACGGAACACATATGTATACTGAAACTGTAACCATTTAGATATCAGATCAATGTCACCCGACTCTTCGAAAACAACAGCTCGAAAAACCATAAAGCGGCTTGGCGGGGCACATCAAATTGTTGCTGCCCTTGTTGCTTTGTCGATTTTTCTGGCGCAGGCTATGCCGATGGCAGCAAGCCACGGTGCTGGTGAGGGTGACTGGATCGTGATTTGTAGTGGCGAGGGTATCAAGCTTATCCAGCAGGATGGGGATAATCCCAATCAGGGCGAATGCAACCACTGCCCATACTGCCTAATCTCGAGCAATAATTTTCAAGGAAATTTGGTGCCCCACCCGGGCATCCTGACCTCTTCCAATTTCACCAAAATCATCTATGGAAACCCACAGACCATTGGTCTGACGGGGCCAGAACAATATTGGGCTGCATGTCGTGGACCGCCAATCGCGAACAAAAATAGTATCATGACAGCACCGTTCTCTTTGCCAATTAAAGAACAGATTCTGGTGGTTTCAAACGCATGGAGTGCTCCATGTCTCTGAAAAAAACCAGCCCACAGGTTTCTTCCCTACTGCGCATTTTTGCAATTCTACAGATCGTGTTTTTGGCTTTTGCCGGAAGCGTTATTGCACAAACTTCGCCCATTCTGAACAAGTTTATCCCGAAAGTTCCGGCCAGTGAACTGGTCGCAGGTGCCGATACCTATGGCGCTATGCTGGAAAATATCCCCGTTGTTCCTATCCTGAAGGATGGCGATGTAATGGGTTACGCCTATATCACTTCGGATTTTGTTGGCACCACCGGTTATTCGGGCAAGCCGATCCATGTGATGGTGGCTATTGATAATGACGCTAAACTGCTGGGGGCCAATCTGGTCAAACACTCGGAGCCGATCGTTCTGATTGGCATTCCCAACAGTAAAATCAAAGCCATGACCGAAAGTTACGTCGGGCTTGATATTGTTGCCGAGGCGGCGGCGGGCGGCTCGGGCCATGATATTGATATCATTTCGGGCGCAACCGTGACGATTATGATCATTGATGATTCCGTTGTGCGCTCCAGCATCAAAGTGGCGCGTGCGTTGGGCTTGGGTGGCCTGAACAATGACGCAGCCAACGCCGGACCGACCCATGAATTGAATATGGACGAGCGCGCAATCCGCGATTGGAGCACCATGGCAGGAGATGGCACGGTGCGGCGAATGACGCTGGACATCGGCCAGATCAACGAGGCATTCGCGGCGACAGGTGATAAGCGCGTTCTAAAGCACGAAGAACCCGGCGCAGATGACGATACCTATATCGACATGCACGTAGCGCTGATTTCGGCACCCGCCATCGGGCTTAGCCTGATGGGTGAAAATGAATACGGCAATCTGGTTAACTGGATGGAGGAAGGCGAGCAAGCGATCCTGATTATGGGTCGGGGCGTGTTTTCCTTTAAAGGAAACGGCTATGTGCGCGGCGGGATATTTGACCGGATCCAGCTGATTCAGGGCGACATCTCGGTGCGATTCCGTGACAAGGGGCACCGCCGCTTGGGCAAGTTGGCGGCAGAGGGCGCACCATCTTTTGTCGAGATCGACATGTTCAAAATTCCGGCTGATTCAGGGTTTGATCCGACCAAGCCATGGCGCATCCAGCTGTTGGCGCAGCGCGTTGTCGGGCCGATTGAAAAAACGTTTCTAACCTATGATCTGGGGTATAAAATCCCTGCGCAGTATCTAACATCTTTGGCTGCACCAACTCTGGATACGGTCCTCGAATCAGAGGCTGATACAGCCGCTCGCAAAGCGCTTTGGCAACGAATCTGGAAAAGTAAAACCATTGAAATTGGCCTGCTGCTCGGGATGCTGACGATTCTGACGGGTGTGTTTTTCTTTCAGATGCAGGTCACACGGCACAAACGCGCATTCTACTGGTTTCGCATGTCATTCCTGCTGGTAACGCTGTTATTTCTGGGCTGGCACCAGAATGCACAGCTGTCGATCGTGAACCTGATGGCGCTAGGGGCGTCACTAAACAGCGGGTTCAGTTGGGACGCCTTTTTGATGGATCCATTGGTGTTCATCCTGTGGGTCTCCGTCGCTGTGACATTGCTGTTTTGGGGCCGCGGCGGGTTTTGTGGATGGCTGTGCCCGTTTGGCGCATTGCAAGAAATCACCAACCAGATTGCGCGATTTTTCAAGGTACCGCAATGGACCCTGCCATGGGGCTTGCATGAACGGCTTTGGCCGCTGAAATACATGATATTCCTTGGCCTGTTCGGCCTGTCTATGGTCTCAATTTCGCTGGCAGAACATTTTGCCGAGGTCGAACCGTTCAAGACCTCGATCATTCTGAAATTCGTGCGCACTTGGCCTTATGTGCTGTTTGCCACTGTGGTTCTGGGCATAGGCCTGTTTATCGAGCGCTTCTATTGTCGCTACATTTGCCCGCTGGGGGCTGCACTGGCGATCCCTGGACGGATACGGATGTTTGACTGGCTGAAGCGCTATAAGGAATGCGGCAGCCCTTGCCAGACCTGCGCCAATGAATGTTTCGTTCAGGCGATCCACCCAACCGGTGAAATCAACCCGAATGAATGCCTGTCCTGTCTGCATTGTCAGGTTCTGTATCAGGACCACAGCAAATGCCCCGTTGTTATTCGCAAAGACAAACGACGCGCAAAGATGGCCACAAGTTCTGATGCACTGGACCGTCTGATTAAAGAACCAAATTCAACTTCATCAACTTCAACAAAGGAGAACTGATATGTCTGTAGATGACAAAACCAACGAGGGAATTTCGCGCCGCGATGTTCTGAAGGGCCCGATCAAGGGGGCCGCAATTGCCGGCACATTGGCTGCCGTTGGCGGCACAGCGCTGATGTCAGGTCCAGCGGCTGCTGGCAACGAAGTGGTCGCGCCGGGCGAGTTGGACGACTATTACGGTTTCTGGTCGTCAGGTCAGGCGGGCGAGCTACGTATCATGGGCGTGCCATCGATGCGCGAACTGATGCGTGTGCCTGTGTTCAACCGTTGTTCGGCCACGGGCTGGGGTGACACCAATGAATCCAAAAAAATCCTGACCGAAGGCTTGATGCCAGAAACCAAGGAATTTCTAGCCAAACGTGGCATGGAAACCTACCACAACGGCGACTTGCACCACCCGCATATGTCGTTCACCGATGGCACTTATGATGGCCGCTATCTGTTCATGAACGACAAGGCCAACACCCGTGTTGCCCGTGTGCGTATGGACGTGATGAAATGCGACAAGATCATCGAAATCCCGAATGCTTCGGACATCCACGGCCTGCGCCCGCAGAAATTCCCGCGCACAGGGTATATCTTTGCCAACGGTGAACACCGCGTACCTTTGGTCAATGACGGTACCAATATGGATGATGTCGAATCCTACGTGTCGATCTTTACCGCAATTGACGGCGACACTATGGAGATCGCTTGGCAGGTCACTGTGACGGGCAACCTTGATAACACCGATTGCGATTATCAGGGCAAATATGCCATGTCGACCAGCTATAACTCTGAAGGCGCGGTCGAACTTACCGGCATGATGGAAGCCGAGATGGACCATGTGGTGGTGTTTAACATCGCCCGCATCGAGGCAGCTGTCGCCGCTGGGGAATACAAGGAATACAACGGCGTCAAAGTTCTCGACGGCAAGAAGGGATCAAAACTGACCACATACATCCCGATCCCCAACAGCCCGCACGGTGTGAACTCGTCCCCTGACGGCAAATATGTGATGATCAACGGCAAACTGTCGCCAACTGTTTCGATCATCCAATGGGACAAGCTGGAAGCCGTCTTTGACGGTGCTGAACCGCGCTCTGCCGTGGTTGGCGAACCTGAACTGGGCCTTGGCCCGCTTCACACGGCGTTTGACGGCAAGGGCAATGCCTATACCACGCTGTTCTTGGACAGCCAGATTGTGATGTGGAATATCGACAAAGCGGTGAAGCTATATGGCGGGGCCGATGTTGATCCGATCATCCGCAAAACCGATGTCATGTATCAACCCGGCCACAACCACTCATCCATGGGTGAAACCAAAGAGGCCGATGGCAAATGGCTGGTGTCGCTGAATAAATTCTCGAAGGATCGGTTCCTTAATGTGGGGCCACTGAAACCCGAGAATGACCAGCTGCTGGATATCTCCGATGGTAATCTGGAAGTCGTGCATGATGGCCCGACCTTTGCTGAGCCGCATGACTGTATCATCGTGCGCCGTGACATTGTGAATCCTGTGAATGTCTGGGATCGCAATGACGTGACATGGGAAGATGCCCGCAAACAGGCCGAAGCCGATGGCGTTGATCTGGAAGAAGGCTCCGAAGAAGTCATTCGTGACGGCAACAAGGTGCGTGTTTACATGTATTCCTCGGCGCCGACGTTCTCGATGGAGCAATTCACCGTCAAACAGGGCGACGAGGTAACGATCTATATCACCAACATCGACGATGTGGATGATCTGACCCACGGTTTCACCCTTGGCAACCACGGTATTTGTATGGAAGTTGCGCCACAGGCGACGGCTTCTGTTACATTTACGGCGGATCGTCCCGGTGTTCACTGGTATTATTGCCAATGGTTCTGTCATGCGCTGCACATGGAAATGCGTGGCCGGATGCTGGTTGAGCCTGCATAAGGGATCGCTTTGATGATGCTGCGTTTGTTCTTGCTAATTATCTTGCTGTTGCCGGTATCCATTGCCGGTGCCGTCGAGATGATTGTGCCCGCAACGGATGCTGCATTGAGCAAAGCACTGAAAACTGCGCAGGCGGGGGATGTTCTCCGCCTGTCGCAAGGCACGTATTACGGGCCAATCGTCATTGAAAAAGCGCTGACACTGATCGGGGACAACACCACTATTGATGGGCGCGGCGCGGGCTCTGTCATCACCGTGACCGTGCCGGATGTTACGGTGCAGGGGTTGATTGTGATTGGTTCTGGTTCGGCCGGCAAGGGACTGGATGCAGGCATCACCCTGACCAAAACTGCGGATCGTGCAGTGGTGCGTGATAACAGCTTGCGGGGTAATCTGGTCGGCATTGATATCCACGGCGCGCGCGATGCGCTGGTGCAGGGCAATACCATCGAGGGGCGGCTGGACCACCGGATGAATGATCGTGGTAACGGCATTTATGTCTGGAACGCATCCGGCGCACGGGTGATTGGCAATGACGTGCGTTATGGCCGCGACGGGGTGTTTGTGAATACCTCGAAAAACAACGAATTTATCGGCAACCGGTTTCGAGATTTGCGGTTTGCCATTCACTATATGTATGCGAATAATTCGACCGTTTCAGGCAATATATCCATCGGCAACCACATCGGTTTTGCCATCATGTATTCGGATAATGTGTTGATCAAAGGCAATCTGTCGATGGGCGATCGTGATCACGGGATCATGATGAATTACACCAACAAAACCATGGTCGAGAATAACACAATCACCCGGGTTAGGGATAAATGTGTGTTCATCTATAACGCCCATAAAAACAGTTTTCAGGGCAATGTGTTTGAGGGCTGCGGCATAGGCATCCACTTTACCGCAGGCTCCGAGCGTAATAAAATGGCCCAAAATGCCTTTATCGGCAATCGTACGCAGGTGAAATACGTTGGTTCCAAATGGGTAGATTGGAGCGTTGATGGCTACGGCAATTACTGGTCTGACCATGCTGCGTTTGATCTGGATGGCAACGGTATTGCTGATAGTGCGTATCGCCCCAATGACATCATGGACCATGTGTTGTGGACACAGCCTGCAGCAAAATCCCTGCTGGGGTCTCCGGCGGTTCAGTTGATCCGTTGGTCGCAATCGACGTTTCCGGCGATGTTGCCGGGTGGTGTGATTGACCGCGCCCCGATGATGCAGCCTGCCCGTCCTGATATTCCGGTCTGGGGGAATCTAGATTGAGTGCTTTATTGATTGAAAATGTGGTCAAAACATATGGCAGCCTTGAAGCCGTGGCAGGCGTCAACCTGCGGGTTGAGGCCGGTGAACGTCTGGCGCTTCTGGGTCATAATGGCGCTGGTAAAACCACCTTGATGCGGATGGTTTTGGGGCTGACGCCCATAACATCTGGCACAATCAAAGTGCTGGGCGACAGGCCCGGATCACGCAACGCCCGCGCCGCAATCGGATTTTTACCCGAAAGTGTGGCGTTCCACGGGGCGCTGACCGGGCGCGAACAGTTGCACCATTTCGCGCGATTGAAATCGGTGCCGGTGCAGGCGGCTGATGACCTGCTGGAGCGGGTTGGGCTAAGCCACGCGGCGGATCGGAAAATACGCACCTATTCCAAAGGGATGCGCCAGCGGATTGGCTTGGCGCAAGCGTTACTGGGCAAACCAAAACTGGCGCTTCTGGATGAGCCAACCAGCGGGCTTGACCCGATCTCGCGCCATGAATTTTACGATATTGTCGATGAATTGGCAGGGAGTGGCACCGCCGTGCTGCTGTCCTCCCATGCGCTGACCGATCTGGAAACCCGCACCGACCGGATCGCGATCATGAGCAAAGGGCAGCTTGTTGCCAATGACAGCTTGACCATCCTGCGCCAGCGCGCGCGCCTGCCAATCCGGTTGGATGTGACCACCCGCAATGCGGCCGCAGACCGCGTTTCCGCCCATCTGGGGGGCACACGAATGAACGGGCAGTCGGTTTATCTGACCTGCCAGCAGGATGAAAAGCTGGGTAAACTACAGCAGATCATGGCCCTTGGCAGTGATGTTCTGGATGTGGGTATCACCCCCGCCAGTCTGGAAGACTTATATCGCTATTATAGTGGCCAGCATAAGGGGGATATGTGATGTCTGTTTTAATTATCGCCCGTCTGGAATTATTGTTGGCGCGGCGCAATATGTGGGTGGCCACCTCGGTTATTCTGATGGGGCTGTTCACCACTGTGTTGACACTTGCCGGCGGCGCACCAACCGGGACGCTGGGGGTTGATCCGTTGATTGTTGCTGTCACATCGATCACCACGCTATCGGTTTATCTGCTGCCTTTGATAGGTTTATTACTGTCATTTGATGCTATTTCAGGCGAGGCCGAGCGCAGCACATTGGCGCTTAGTCTGACCTATCCACTATCACGCGGCGAAATCTTGTTAGGGAAATTTTCCGCTCATATCTGTGTGCTGGGGTTTGCTATCGCGGTAGGGTTGGGTCTGACGGCTGGGTTGACCATCTGGCAATACGGCATGGCTGATCTGGCATTCGCGCCACTGTTCAGGCTGTTTGCAACATCGCTGGCGCTGGGATCGGCATTTTTGGGGATAGGATATCTGGTGTCGGCAATGGTGCGCCAAACCGGCGTGGCATCAGGTATTGTTATCATCATCTGGCTGGTTTGCGTGGTGCTGTATGACCTTGGCCTGCTGGGCGCATTGGTGGCGGATGACGGTGGGTATTTCACCAAATCCGTGTTTCCATGGCTGTTGGTGGCGAATCCGGCGGATGCGTTCCGGATGATCAACATGCCGGATGTATCGGTATCTGTGCTGGCCTCGGGGATCGGGGCTGCGGGCGGTGCATCAGGAGTGATGGGGCAACTGGCCTCGTTGCTGTTGTGGCCAGTGGCCGCACTTTTTGCGGCCTGGACGGTCTTTAAAAGGGTGGAGCCATGAAATATCTGATACCAGCTATGCTGCTTTTGCTTACGGCTTGCAAAGAAGATCAGGCGGCAAGCCAAATTCCAGATCCGGTGGAATTGACCCAAGAGGCCGCAGGTCATTATTGCCAAATGGTGATTTTAGAGCATCAAGGCCCGAAGGCACAGGTGCATCTGGAAGGTATGTTTGCCCCCTTGTGGTTTTCGCAAGTACGCGATGGCATTGCTTACCTGAAATCCCCTGAGCAAAGCGCCGAGATACGGGTGCTATATGTCAATGACATGGGCCGCGCGACCAGCTGGACCGAGATTGGTAAAGGCAACTGGATCATAGCGAGAGACGCCTATTTTGTCATTGGATCAGACGCGATTGGCGGCATGGGCGCCCCCGAGGTCGTGCCTTTTGGCAATCAAGCCGATGCCGCTGGTTTTGCTGCGGAACATGGCGGCGAGATCATGCGTCTGGACGATATCCCGGTTGAAGTTGTTCTGGCCCCTGTTGAGTTTGATTCAACCGCATTGGAGACAAGTGAATGACCACCCGTAGACGTGTTTTGACAATCTTGGCCGGAGCCGCGGCGCTCCCGTTTCTGGGCGCAAAAGTGCAGGCAAATGTAGCGCGCTGGCAGGGCACCGCGCTTGGGGCCCGTGCTCAGATCGTGCTGGATCACCCAAAGGCGGACCAACTGATTTCAATGGCTGTGAGTGAAATCATTCGATTGGAAGGCATCTTTAGCCTGTATCGAAATGACAGCCAGTTATCGCGCCTTAACCGTGATGGCGCGCTGGTCGATCCCGCATTTGAAATGATCGAACTGTTCTCGATTTGCACGGGCTTGCATATACGGACCAAAGGCGCGTTTGATCCAACAGTTCAGACCCTATGGGCGCTTTATGCCAAGGAAATAAGCGCCAGTTCGACACCGACAGCACAGCAGATATCAGAGGCATTGGCGGTGACAGGATGGGAACATGTCAGCTACTCGGCCAGCAAGGTTTCGTTCGACCGTTCTGGTGTCATGCTTACCCTCAACGGTATTGCCCAAGGTTACATCGCTGATAAAATATCGGCTCTGTTTCGGCGCGAAGGCGTAGAAAATGTTTTGATAAATACCGGCGAAATATCCGCCGTGGGCCATGCACCAGATGGAAACGCGTGGCAGATAAAACGGGCTGGTTCTGATGGGCCAGAAATTGCGCTTCGCAATATGTCTGTGGCCACATCATCGCCATTGGGTACCACGTTTGACGATGCTGGATCGATAGGTCACATTCTTGATCCGCGAAGTGGATACCCAAATGGCAAGTGGTCAAAAATTAGTGTTGTATCCCATAAGGCCGCACTGGCGGATGGGCTGTCAACGGCATTTTGTTTAATGAGCAAAGCAGCGATAAACGCTGCCAAGGAATATGAACAAGTATTCCTAAACTGAGCGCTTCGGCCATCTTGTATGGAGCAACGGCTTGATCATTGAACCGCCAAAACAATGCGGATTTTCTCTTCGGCTATACTCACATCAAGTCCTTTTTTACCTGTTCGATAAGTGGCGCGGAAATTCCGCCTCTCTTTCCTTTGATGGTATGCGGACTCTGTCGGTGGAGCTCTCGGAGATTTTCAGGGCGCCTACGATCAAGCGAAAATGGATCGGCTCGAAACTTTCCATAGAAACCGATACGGGAAAGCGTATGCTTCGCATTCGCAGCGGTGATGACGTGCGACTGGGGCGCTTTTCGTGTGAGGTCGAGCAGGCTTGGCGTGATTTCAATATTGCGCAGATGCACGTTCGGTCAGGTGCAATCGCGCTTGTTTTAGGGGCGATTGGGGAGCTCAATGAGTCGACACGCTATCCTTCAGCCTGCCTTCTACAGCCTATTCTTTCCGAGGCGTAGGACCTGGATGCGCGGTTGTTTTGCAAATTGAATGAAGACGCGATCGGCGAAGAGCGGTTTCGAGATATCGAGATTATTCGCGCGTTTCTTTCTGCTCCTCGAAAGTCGCGTGCCGAAGCTATTGCGAAGTTTGAGAAAAAGCAGCTAGAGCGTTGGTCAGGCTTCTTCAGCAGTTTCGAGAGTAACCCGCTTATCTGGCGTTGGCTGCGATCATTCATGCGGGGGCGCAAGGGATAGAGAATGCCTTGCCAGCACCTACTCCAATGATGGACGCTGCTACCGGACGATGGCCAGAAACACTCTCTTAGCAAATCACCCTATTTGGACCCATAAGCGCTGTGACCTGCCCCCAGTTTGAGGGCCACTTTAAAGTTTGCTCTGTTCCTCTTTGCTCTTGCCCCCAACCTTGGACGGTAATCCCCCCCGAAACTAAGGGGATGCGGAAGTAGAATTTTCTCGCCAATATGAACGAGGAGATTTTGATGAAGATGACAAGATACAGTGAACCAAAAATTCTGGCGATCCTGCGCCAAGCCGAAGGCGGTGTGGCGGTGTCGGAGCTGTGCCGCGAACATGGCATGAGTAACGCGTCATTTTACAAATGGCGGGCTAAGTATGGCGGTATGGACGCATCGATGATCAGCCA
>Ga0190303_1000105_pt1 | contig 33293 bp, 33 predicted proteins | sample 48700701_MG_FD_161672 | JGI IMG/M metagenome (GOLD analysis project Ga0190303, IMG submission 161672) | Hydrothermal vent sediment bacterial communities from Southern Trench, Guaymas Basin, Mexico - 4870-07-0-1_MG | ecosystem: Environmental > Aquatic > Marine > Hydrothermal vents > Sediment ... | reverse complement strand
AATCGTTTGTTTGGTTAAGGCAACCCATGATCAAACCGGAAGCAAAGGCCAGAAGCAACAATCGCCGGGAGCTTGTGCTGGATGCGGCGGCGGCTTTGTTCGTGAAAAACGGCTTTAACGGAACCTCGACCCGTGACATCGCCAAGGCGACAGGCATGTTGCCCGGATCGCTCTATTATCATTTCCCGTCAAAAGAGGATCTGCTGGTTGCGGTATTCGGGGAAGGGGTGAGGCGGATCAGCGACAAGGTCGATACCGCCCTTGCAACGGCCCAACCGGACCCGTGGAAACGGCTGCAAGCCGCTTGCGAAGCGCATCTTTCAATGCTTCTTGGCGGCAGTAATTTTGCGGCAGTTGTGATAAAGGTTCTGCCCTCGGATGTGCCCGGGGCAGAGAATACACTGATCACCCTGCGAAACGAATTCGAAGCGCGGTTTATCACACTCTTTGATGCCCTGCCGCTTGATCCGCAAACCGACCGCAGCATCTTGCGCCTGATGCTTATGGGGGCCATGAACCATACGCCGGTCTGGTACCGGACCGGCGGGGATACACCTGCGGAACTGGCGCATAAATTCATCCTCAACCTGCGCGGTGTTTCACGATCCGCAGGCGAAGCCACGCCCGCCAGAAGGAACCCTACATGAATCAGGATCCCACAGTTCCAGCGCGTGTGCTGGTCACCAAAATCGGGCTGGATGGTCACGACCGCGGCAGCCGGATCATTGCCGCCTATCTGCGTGATGCGGGGATGGAGGTGATTTATACCAATCCCTGGCAAAAAATAGAGGCCGTAGTGACCCTTGCCATGCAAGAAGATGTAGATGTCATCGGCATCAGCTCACTGGCGACAGACCATCTGTTGGTGCCCAAACTGATGGCCGCGCTGAAACAGGCAGGGCTGGATCATGTGCGTGTGGTTGTCGGCGGCATTGTTCCCGACGAGGACGAGGCCGACCTGCTGGCGACCGGTGTTTCAAAGGTATTCCACCCGGGCGCGGTACGCGATGAAATCGTATCCGAAGTGGCAAGGCTGGCGCGTGATGCAGATAACGCCCGCCCGCTGGATTGAGAAAGGCCACCCCATGAGCATGAAAAACAAAGCCGCTGACTGGCATGAAAAATATGATGCGATGATCGGCACTGACAAGGTTGTCAAAAACCGCTCCGGCATCGAGATTGCACCGCTTTACTGGCCGCTGGATGATCCTGACGGCAGTTATGCCGAAAAGCTGGGCTTTCCGGGTGATGACCCGATGACCCGCGGGATTTATCCAACGATGCATCGCGGGCGCACATGGTCGCAGCGCCAGTTGATCGGTCTGGGCCGCCCTGTGGATTTCAATGCCCGGATTAAATCAATCCTTAAATCCGGTGCCAGCGCCCTGAGCATCATTCCCTGTAATTCAGTGTATCGCGGCCTTGATTGTGACGAAGTCGAGCCGGAAATTCTGGGCACTTGTGGCACCATCCTGAACACTGTCGAGGATATGGACATCAGCCTGAAAGACATCCCGATTGATGAAATTTCTATCGGCCTGAATGATCCGAACCCCTTTACCATGCTGGCGCAGATGTTGGTGGTGGCGGAAAATCGCGGTATTTCATGGGACAAGATCACCGGCACCTCGAACCAGAGCGATTATATCTCGCATTTTGTGGCCAACCACATGTTCTATCGCCTCTCCCTGCCCGGCGCGCGGCGCGTGCAAATGGATACCATCACCTGGCTGGCCGAACATGTGCCGAACTGGAACGCGCTGTCGATTGTGGGCCAGCACATGCAACAGGCCGGTGCGACTCCCGCACAAGCAATGGGTCTGACCCTGTCAACCGCAATCCAGTATGCAAATGACTGTATCGAGCGCGGCATGGACCCGGAAAAATTTCTTGAACGGTTCACCTTTTTCTTTGATATATCGATCAGTTTCTTCGAGGAAGTGGCGAAATTCCGCGCCGGACGGCGGATCTGGAATAACTTGGTGACAGAGCGTTTCGGCGTCACCAACCCCCGCGCCAAACGGTTCAAGTTCCATGCCCAGACCTCGGGGCTTGATCTGACCCGCCAACAGCCGCTGAACAATATCGCGCGGGTGACGGCACAGGCGATGGCTGGGATTTTCGGTGGTCTGCAATCCATGCACACCGACGGTTACGACGAGGTGCTGTCGACACCCAGCGAGGATTCCGCCAAAATCGCCATATCCACCCAGAACATCCTGAAACACGAAGCCCATCTGTGCGATGTAATCGACCCGTTGGGTGGCTCTTATTACGTCGAGTCCCTGACCTATGCGATGGAAGAGGAAATCCTGAAAGTGATCGTGCAAATCGACGAAAAGGGCGGCATGTACAAGGCTGTCGAATGCGGGTTTGTTCAGGAAATGATTGGTGCCAGTGCGCTGGAATATCAGGATCAGGTGGACAGTGGCGAACAGATCGTTGTCGGCGTCAACGCCTTTCAGGAAACCGAGGATGCCTCGTCGCGGCCCATTCTGAAACGCCCGCCCATTGAGCAGATGGAAGAGCAAATTAAGCGGTTGAAAGAGGTCAAGGTCGCCCGTGATCCTGACGTTCTGGCCCGCGCATTGCAGGACCTGCGCGACACGGCGAAATCAACCGATGCAAACGTGTTCGCCGCCGAAATGGATGCAGTGCGGGCGGGTGCCACGCTGGGCGAGATAGTATCGGTTCTGCGCGATGAACTTGGCTTTGGCATGCCGTTGGTGGTGGCTTGACCTATGATTGAGCCGGCACAGAAACAGGGGCTGGCCGCGCGATTGCTATCCGGCCAACCAGCAGCGCTGGCCCGTGCTATCAGCCTTGTTGAACGCGGATCCCCCACCGTCAGTAGTTTGTTGAAAGCCATTCACCCGCATCTTGGCCGCGCGGTTGTGGTGGGCTTTACCGGCCCGCCAGGGGCAGGCAAATCAACGCTGGTCAACGCCTTTATCGCCGAAATGCGCGGGCGCGGCAAAACCCTGGCGGTGGCGGCGGTTGACCCCTCTAGCCCGATCACCGGCGGCGCGGTTCTGGGGGATCGTATCCGCATGGCGGAACACACGATGGACAGCGGCGTTTATATCCGCTCGCTGGCCTCGCGCGGACATCTGGGCGGCCTGTCCGCCTCGGCGGCGCGGGTGGCCGATCTGATGGACGCCGCCGGATTTGATGTGGTGGTTCTGGAAACTGTCGGGGCGGGACAATCCGAGGTCGAAATGGCGGAAATGGCCGATGTGAGAATCGTGATTTCAGCCCCCGGCCTTGGGGATGATGTGCAGGCGATCAAGGCTGGCATTCTGGAAATTGCCGATATTCTGGTGGTCAATAAATCCGATCTGCCGCTGGCAAACAGGACAGTCAGGCAACTGGAATCGATGCTGGCCTTGCGTGCCAAAAGCGACTGGAAGGTGCCGGTTCTGACGACCAATGCCCTGAACGGCGCCGGCCTGCCGGAGCTGGCCGATGCGATCGAACACAAAGCGGCGAAGCGCACCCCGAAAGGCACGCGTGACGCATCGAGCAGCCGTACACGGCGTTTGTTGGCGCAATCGGTTGCCAAGCAGCTGGAGCAGGAAATTCTGGCAGATCGGACAGCGGAAACGGATGCCATCATTACGGCCTTACAACAGGCCGATATTGATCTTTTCGAGGCCGCCGCCCGAATTCTGAAGCATTATACGGAAAGACAGCAAAATGGATGAATCCAATCCCGACCAGCCATCACTGGAATTGCTGAAAAAGCAATTTTCCGAATGTGACACCTATACGCGCCTGATCGGGGCGGAACTTGTCGAGCTTGGCCGCGGCACGGCAACCGTCAGGATGGCCGTTCGCAAGGACAGTCTGAATTTCAACGGCACCTGCCACGGGGCCGCAATTTTTGCAATTGCCGATTTTGCATTCGGGGCCGCCGCGAACAGCTATGGGGAAATGGCGGCGGGGATTGATGCGCACATCACCTTTGTGGCGGCAGGCAAGCTCGGGGAAACTCTGACGGCCACCGCCCGCGAGGTATCCCGCTCGCGCAAACTGGCGGTTTACCAGATTGATGTCACGGGCGCACAAGCCGGGCATATCTCGTCCTTTACCGGCACTGTCTATATCATGGGCCGCAAGAATTATTCCTGAGCGCAGAGCGGATTGACAAACCAACAAAATCTACCTAACACCTGTTAGGTAGATTGAAGTGCAAAGGTCAAACATGCCCTCTCTGGACAAGGCAGACGAGAAAACAGAATTCGGGCGCACGGGCATTCTGAATGCGGCAGCGCGGCTGTTTCGCCAGAACGGCTATGCGGCTGTCTCCTTGCGTGCCATCGCACAGGCCGCAGGGATCAAGGCAGGCAGCATCTATTACCATTTTGCCTCCAAGGATGCGGTTGTTACCGAAATTCTGGATGCGGGCATTGTTTCTGTGCACGAAAAGGTGCGGGCAGCCGTCGAAGCATTACCCGCAAACGCCCCGGCCGAAACCATCATACGCGCTGCAATATACGGGCACCTGCGCGCCCTTCTGGAGTACGGGGATTATACCTCGGCCAATGTGCGGATTTTCGGGCAGGTGCCGATGGCTGTACGCGATGCCAACCTGCCGGTGCGCAGGGCCTATGAAAAATACCTCGATGATCTGTTGAGCGGATTGCAGGCCGCAGGCACGATCCGCCCCGGGGTTAACATCAGCCGCCTGCGTCTGTTGTTGATCGGGGCGCTGAACGCGACGCTGGAATGGTTCGACCCTGAACAAGGCGGAGTCGAGGCGCTGGCCGATGATTACACCAATATCTTTCTGCACGGAATTCGACCAACACCGGAGCCACCACATGAGCCGTATCACCTCGCGGATTGACCCACGCTCGCCCGTGTATCAACAAAACCGCAAACACACCCAAGGCCTGCTGGAAACATTGCGCGACCGCATGGCAATTGCCACTGCCGGCGGCAACGAGAAGCTGCGCGACCGCCACCACAAACGCGGCAAGCATCTGGTGCGTGACCGGATCGACCGGCTGGTTGACTCCGGCACCGCCTTTCTGGAACTGTCGCCGCTGGCCGCCTGGGGGCAATACGACAATCAGGTTCCGGCGGCGGGGATCGTTACGGGGATCGGCATGGTAAGGGGCAAGCATGTGGTGATTATTGCCAATGATGCCACGGTCAAGGGCGGCAGTTTTTTCCACGAGACGGTCAAAAAGCACCTGCGCGCGCAGGAAATCGCCGAACAGAACCGTATGCCCTGCATTTATCTGGTGGATTGTGGCGGGGCCTACCTGCCGGAACAGGACCGCGTATTTCCCGACCGCGACCATTTTGGCAATTCCTTCCATCGCATGTGCCGCATGTCGGCCTCGGGCCTGCCGCAAATCAGCGTGGTTTTCGGCGGCTGCACTGCGGGCGGGGCTTATATTCCGGCGCTGAGCGATCAGGTGATCATGGTGGATGGCAATGCGCGTATCCATCTGGGTGGGCCGTCCATCGTCAAGGTGGCGATCAACGAAGACGTGGATGGCGAAACCCTTGGCGGGGCAGCCATGCATACGCGGGTTTCCGGCGTGAGTGACCATCTGGTGGCGGATGAGGATCAGGGGCTTGCCCTTGCCCGCACCTTGATGGGGGAAACCAATTTTGAACGCAAACAGGTCAGAACTCCACCGGTGCTGCCGCCCCGTTATGACCAAGGCGAACTGGATGGTGTCGTCAGTGCCGACCCAAAAATGCCCTATGACGTGCGCGAGATTATCGCTCGCATGGTGGACGACAGTGCGCTAAGTGAATTCAAGCCCGAATGGGGCGAAACTGTAGTCTGCGGCACCTCGCGCATCCATGGCCATGCCGTGGGGATCATCGGCAACAATGGCGCGCTGTTGTCGCAATCGGCACTGAAGGCCGCGCATTTCATCACGCTTTGCGATCAACGGCAAATACCGCTGTTATTCCTGCACAATATCACCGGCTTTATGGTCGGAACCGAGGCCGAACGCGAAGGCATCGCCAAGAATAGCGCCAAGATGGTCTATGCCCAGTCGGTGGCGCGTGTGCCAAAGCTTTCGGTGATCGTTGGCGGCTCTTACGGGGCGGGTAACTACGGCATGTGCGGGCGCGGTTTCAGGCCCGATTTCATGTTTGCCTGGCCAAGCGCCGTTCTGGCCACCATGTCGGCCGATATCGCCAGCAACGTAATGTTGGAATTGCGCCGAACCAACGTCAAACTGCCCGAAGCTACCCAAGCAGAACTGGACCAGATCGAAACGCGCGTGCGTGACCAGTATGGCGAACAGTCCGATCCGTATTATGCCACCTCGCGCTTGTGGGATGATGGCCTGATCGAGCCGGCCCAGACCCGCGACGTGCTGGGGCTGTGCCTGTCGATCGTCAGTACCACACCCGAGCCAACCCCGTTTTCACCCGTTTACCGCATGTAGGACCACCCCATGACATATGAAACCATTACCCTTGAAACCGACGCACGCGGCGTTGCCCGCCTTACCCTGAACCGCCCTGAAAAACACAATGCCCTGAATGGCCAGCTGATCGCCGAGTTGCACCACGCTGCGGATGCGCTGGCGGTGGATGACAACGTGCGGGTGGTGGTGCTGAGCGGTGCGGGCAAGAGCTTTTGCGCAGGCGGCGATTTCAACTGGTTCAAAGGTAACGCCGAGGCCGACCGCACCACTCGCGCCCACGAGGGCATGAAGCTGGCGCATATGCTGAACGCCATGAATGCCCTGCCCAAACCGCTGATCGGGCGGATTCAGGGATCGGCCTATGGCGGCGGCGTTGGTATGATCTCGGTTTGCGATATTGCGGTTGGGGTGGACCGTGCGCGTTTCGGGCTGACCGAGGTGCGCCTTGGTCTGATTCCGGCAACGATCTCGCCGCATGTGGTGGCGCGGATCGGCACTGCCAATTCCCGCGCCACCATGCTGTCGGGCGCGCTGTTCGATTCCGCCAAGGCAGAAAAGATCGGGCTGTTGAACGAGGTCGTGACAGCAGATGATCTGGACGCACGAATTGACGAAATCATAGACGACCACCTCGAGGCCGCCTTGGGGGCCGTGGGCGAAACCAAGCGCCTGATTGCCTTTGTCGCCAGTCACGATATTCATGACAACATGGTCTATACCGCTGACCGTCTGGCCGATGCGTGGGAAACCGACGAGGGGCAAACCGGCATCAACAGTTTTCTGAACAAGAAAATGCCCCCTTGGCGGAGCGGTAAATGAACTATTCCACCATCCTGATTGCCAATCGTGGCGAAATCGCCCTGCGCCTGATCCGCGCCGCCCACGGGTTGGGCCTGCGCAGTGTCGCGGTCTATTCCGATGCAGACCGTGATGCGCCCCATGTGGAGGCCGCCGATCTGGCGGTGCATATCGGCGCACCGGATGCGACGCAAAGCTATCTGGACGGGGATAAAATCATTGCTGCTGCCAAACGCTCCGGCGCGCAGGCCATCCACCCCGGTTACGGGTTTCTGGCCGAAAACGCCGGTTTTGCACAAGCCTGCGTGGATGCAGGGCTGGTTTTTGTCGGGCCGTCTGCGGAAAATATTCGCCTGATGGGGTCCAAAATCGCGGCCAAGGCGGCGGCGGTGGCGGCGGATGTGCCTGTGGTGCCCGGCTATTACGGCACGGATCAATCGGACGGTTTGCTGGTGCAAGAGGCCAAAAAGATCGGCACGCCATTGTTGATCAAGGCCAGCGCCGGTGGTGGTGGACGCGGTATGCGGCTGGTGCAAAATCTGGTTGATTTTGCAACCGAACTAAAAGCTGCCCGCGCCGAGGCCGAGGCCGCCTTTGGCGACGGGCAGGTGTTGCTGGAACGCTATGTCGGCAACGCGCGCCATATCGAGGTGCAAATTCTGGCCGACCGCCACGGCAATGTGCGCCACTTGTTTGAACGCGATTGCTCGTTACAACGCAACCACCAGAAGGTTATCGAAGAGGCCCCTGCCCCGAACCTTGCCCCCGATATACGCCAAGACTTGCTCGAAAGTGCCGTGCGCCTGACAGACGGCATAGGCTATGACAGCGCAGGTACCATTGAATATCTGTTCGATGCCAATACCGGGCAATATTACTTCCTCGAAATGAACACCCGCCTGCAGGTGGAACACCCCGTAACCGAAGCGGTGACCGGTATCGACATCGCCCAATGGCAAATACGGATTGCAGGGGACGAGGTTTTGCCTTTTTCGCAGGAAGAAATCCCCTGTAACGGCTGGGCGATCGAGGCTCGCATCGCCGCCGAAGACCCCGCTAACGGTTACCGCCCCGAAATCGGAGAAATCACCGCCTATGACGCGCCGGACCTGCTCGGATTGCGGTTGGACAGCGGTGTACGCAAAGGAACGGTGGTCAGCCATTATTACGATTCAATGCTGGCCAAGCTGATTGCAGCAGCGCCGGACAGGGCTTCGGCCATCCGGCTGTTGGATCGGGGGCTGGAGGGTTTTCATATTGCCGGCCCGAATACCAACATCGGTTTTTTGCGTGATCTGCTGGCCTTGCCCGCATTTGGTGCGGGCGCGCACAACACCGCCTCGATCAATACGGCCTATCCCGATGGCTGGAACGCTATCGAGGCCGGACCATTGCAAATGGCCGAGGCCGTTCTGGCGCGACTTTTGACCGTTGAAACCACGCAAGGGTCAGACCCGTGGTCAAGCCTCGGGGCGTGGCGGATAACCGATCCGGCAGGACGGCAAGGCCGTGCGCATTACCAATTGCCGGATGGCCGCGCAATGATCGAAGGGCGCGGCGGATTTTACCGTGTTACCCTGCCAGAGCACGCCCCCGTCGATTTCACCAATGCCGGCCTGACAAACGGCACGCTTTGTTATGAAATCGACGCGCTGCGCCACTGCACCGCTGTGCATATTGATGGTGATGCCGTCACCCTGCACGGCGAAAACGGGCGTGTGTCGGTCACAGTATTGTCCTGTGACACCATATTGCACAGCGGTGGTGACGCCGCGCAAGGTGGCGGTAATCAGGTAAGTGCGCCCATGCCCGGCCAGATAGCCGAGGTGCTGGCCACGGTTGGCGATACGGTCGCCGCCGGACAACCGGTGATCGTTCTGGAAGCCATGAAACTATTGCAAACCCTGACGGCACCTTGTGATGGTGCCATCATCCAAATCAACTTTGCTGCTGGCGAAAGTGTCGATTCCGGCGCCGCACTGGTGGTTATCGAACCTAAGGAAACCCCATGACAAACCTGTATTTTTCCGATGAACTGAACATGCTGCGCGACCAGATCCGCCGCTTTGTCGACAACGAAATTGTCCCCAATGGCGAAGCGTGGGAAGAAGCTGGCAAAGTCCCGCGTGAGGTGTTTACCGAAATGGGGAAACTGGGCCTACTGGGCATGCGCTATGCCGAGGAATACGGCGGTTCCAGCCTCGATACCATGGCCAGCGTTGTTCTGGCCGAGGAATTGGGTCGCTGCACTTTTGGTGGCTTTTCCGCCGATATTCTGGTGCATACGGATATGGCCAGCCCGCATCTGGCCAATGTCGGCACGCCGGAACAGCTGGCACGGTGGATGCCCGGCATCACCAGCGGCGAAAAAGTTTGCGCCGTTGCGGTGACCGAAGCCGGTGCCGGATCGGATGTGGCCGGTATGCGCACCCGCGCGGTGCAGGATGGCGATGACTGGATCATCAACGGCACCAAGATGTTCATCACCAACGGCGTTTACGGCGATATTTTCTTTGTTGCCGCCAAGACCGATCTGGAGGCCAAAGGATCGCGCGGTGTGACCATTTTCACCGTCGAGGTCGGCACACCGGGTTTCAGTGTTGGCAAAAAACTGAACAAGACCGGCTGGCTGTGTTCCGACACGGCCGAGCTGATCTTTGATAACGTGCGGGTGCCAGGTGCGAATATTCTGGGCGAGGTCAACAAAGGCTTTTACGCCATCATGAAAAACTTCCAGAACGAGCGCACCGTTCTGGGCGCGATGGCCATGGCCGAGGCCGAAAAAGCGATCGAATTGACGCTGGAATACGTCAAACAACGCCCTGCGTTTGGCGGTGTTTTGTGGGACAAACAGGCGATCCGTCAAAAGCTGGCCGAACGCAGCGCGCAGGTCGAGGCGGGGAAACAACTGGTTTACAGCGCCGCATGGAAAGACGCGCAAGGGCTGGATTGCGTGAAGGAGGTCTCGATGGTCAAGGCCTATTGCGGTGATCTGGTCAACAAGGTGCTGTATGACTGTGTGCAGTTCCACGGCGGCATGGGGTATATGCGCGAAACCCCGGTTGAACGCATGTCCCGCGATGCCCGTATTCAATCCATCGGGGGTGGTGCCACCGAGGTCATGCTGGAAGAAATCGCAAAACGCCTGTAAAAAATTACGCACGATTGGGTGGGGTTACGGCTTTGGGCCGCGCCGCCCAAATTTCCACTGCGTCAAATAATGTTGTTTCATCTAAATGACATTGTTATTCGTATCTTAGCGCCTTTGCGGGGTCGGTGGGAAAAGCAATAATCGCATACAGGCTGATACACCTGAGTGAAAATCGGGATCACAATGCAGGACATGGGAAAATGATAATCGACCAACAACTTGACCGCACTGCGGTTGAACGTCTTGCCGGCTTGGGTCAACCGGCCTCGTTACGGGGCTGCAATCTTGAGTATGTGGACCTGTCGCGTCTGGATCTGAGCGCCTGGCAATTTGAGCGCTGCCTTCTTGCACAAGCCGGTTTTGATGGTGCAAATTTGGAGGATGCGCATTTTACCTCATGCAAGGCGGGATCCGCGCGCTTTGTTGCAGCCAATCTTCAAGACGCTGTCATAGAAGGCGGCGATTTTAACAATGCAACATTTCGTGGTGCTTCTTTGTCGTCCGCAAGGTTTTCCCAATGCAAAATGACCGGTGCCGACCTGACGGAAGCCCAAATACTTGGTCTTGAGCTGGAAGAAGTCCTGTTCTCGTTCGCAAAATTAGCGGGTCATTCGTTCCGCAACGCCACATTGAAAAGAATAGATTTTAGCGACGCCGATTTAGGGGGCTGCGATTTTCGGGGGGCGGTTTTCGAGGACTGTTCTTTGCGCAATGCCCATTTGGCCCAATGTCGGTTCGAAAACTCTGATCTGCGCGGTTGCGACCTTGGGGGTGTCCGGTTGACCGATGCGGCGCGGTTCAGGGGGGCCATGATCTCGCGAATGCAGGCAGCCGATCTTCTTGGTCAGCTTGGCCTAAAGGTAGGGTGATACCACCAGCGGATCAGGATAAGCTGCACAATTCCCTGCGGAAAAAGGCCACAAGTGCCGCCGCGGTTTTTTCAGGCTCTTCTTCCGGCAGGAAATGCCCGCAAGGCAGCGCGAAGCCTTCAACATTGTCTGCATACCCCTGCCAAACGGCAAGAACGTCATAGAGCTTGCCGACAAGACCTTTAGCCCCCCAAAGGGCCAACACGGGCATTTCCAGTTTGCTTTGTCCAGCCGCGCGGTCATGTTCCAGATCGATACCCGCCGAGGCGCGGTAATCCTCGCAGGTTGCGTGAATGCATGATTCAGCGGAAAAACATCGTATATATTCCGCCATCGCCTCGTCGCTGAATGCCTTGGTGTTGCCTTTGCTCCAGGCAGACATTTTGGTTCGTAAATAAAATTCAGGGTCGCGGCCAATCAAGCGTTCGGGAAGCGGGCCGGGTTGAATCAGGAAAAACCAATGGTAATACCCCGTTGCAAAAACGGTATCGGTGTTGGCATACATGTATTCTGTTGGCGCAATATCCAGAACCGAAAGCGCCTTGACCCTGTCAGGATAATCACGCGCAAACCGATGGGCGACACGGCCCCCGCGATCATGACCGACGACACCAAAGGTATCAAACCCCAGAATTTCCATCAGCTCGACCTGATCCGCCGCCATTGTCTTTTTTGAATACACACTATGCGTATCATCACTTGGCGGTTTGTCTGAATCGCCATATCCGCGCAGGTCACTGACAACGACGGTGAAACCTTCGGCTACCAGTGACGGGGCGATTTTATGCCAGCAAACATGAGTCTGCGGATAGCCGTGCAGCAGCAAAATCGCAGGTCCGCTTCCGGCCACGCGCGCATGGATGCGAACCCCCGTAGCGAGGCGAACCATTAGATCGGAAAAAGTTTCAAACATTGTTTGTTTCACCCCTTTACGCATCAAGGCATTGCCACCTACGCACTATAGGCCAAACCGTTTCTACCCTTTGTTACGTTTGGTTTCCACCAGTGGCGCTATATCTTTACCCTCTGCCTTGGATCGTCCGGCTTCGACTTCTCGCAGTGGTTGCACCGATTTCAGCCCGGCAAGACAGTTTTGCGCCAAAATCTGATATTCCTTGGTGCCCTTTGTTTTCCATTCCAGCTCGGTGTCGCTGACTTGCCGAATGACTTTTGCGGGTGCTCCGACCACCATGGACCGCGGCGGGATTATGGTTCCGGCTTTGACAAAGGCCTGCGCCCCTATAATCGAGTTCTCGCCCAGCTCGACCCCGTCCATGACAACAGAATTCATTCCAATCAGGGAATTCCGACCAATCAAGCAGCCATGTAATATCGCCCCATGCCCGATATGCCCGTCCTCTTCCACGATGGCATCGCGGCCCGGGAATGAATGCATGATGCAATTGTCCTGAACATTGGCCCCGTCACGCACCTCGATCAATCCGAAATCCCCGCGCAGGCTTGCGCCCGGGCCGATATAGCAACCGTGACCAAGGATCACATTGCCGATCAATACGGCCTGTGGATGCACAAAGGAATCTTCCGGCACCACCGGAACAAAGCCCTTGTATTCATAGTAATGCCCCATTTGGTATTCTCCCTTATTGTGGTTACGATGCTTCGGTCACCAACGTGTTTTCTATTCAAACCAATAAAAAGTGGAACAACCCTTTTGCCACCGGTTTTTTCTCATCCTTCTGCCATGCAACTGTTTCAACGCTGGCCATTCGGCGGCCTTTCCTTGAAATTGTCGCGCGGGTATTCAGCACTCCCGGCAAACCCGGCCTCAGATAATCCACCGTCAGATTGATCGGTTTGGGATGGGGTGCATCTTTGCCATCCATCACAGTGAGCGAGGCGATGGTTTCCATAAAGCTGGCAATGATGCCGCCATGGAATGTGTCCAGCACAGGATTGCCGATGTGACGTTCTGCAAAAGGCATACTGGCCAGAACCTGTGTGGCGTTTGCCTCGATTATCGTAATATCGAGAAACCGCAAGAATGGCGAACGGTCACACCGCGCCTGCATGTCATCTGTGTTCAACTTCCCGGCCCCGTTGTGTTCATCTTGTCAAGCAAACTGCCGCCACCGCCGCGCGTGATGGCAAAGGCTGCAAACCCGCGTGCAATCTCGGCCTTATTGCCGGTATCGAACCAGAGCTTACCACTGCCAAAGGCGATATGGCGGGTCTGCCGATAGCAATCGGCATGTACGATCACATCGGCACGCGATTTTGCAGGGCGCAGGTATTCGACGCGCAAATCCAGTGTTGCCATGGTCTGCACATCATCAATCGCCAGAAAATTGGCCAAGCCGAAAGCGCTGTCGATCAAGGCAGTCAAAACGCCCCCGTGCAATAGTGTGGCGTCTTCGTCTATGCAGAAATCCGGATTGAACGGCATGCGCAGCTGAACCCCGTCATGATCCGCTCGCTCGATCTTCAGATCCATTTCCTTGATCAGACCCTTGGCCCGTGAATTCCAGATCTTTGCGATCATGGCAAATCGATCTTTGTCTGTCGCGGTGCCCATGTCTACCCCCTAGGTCCCCGTATAGTTAGGCGTGCGTTTTTCCAGCATGGCCGACATGGCCTCGTGGTGGTCGTTCGTCTGATGCATCAGTGCCTGATAGGCCGCGGCGGTATTCAGGAAATCCGGCAGGTCCATGCGCTCGGCATTGCGCAGCAGGCGTTTTGCGGTGCGCACGGTGCGCGGTGGCTTTGCGGCAATCACGGCGGCTTTTTCACGGGCGCGGACCATCAGACCATCGTGGGGTACGACCTCCAGCACCATTTCCATTTCCAGGGCCTCGGCGGCGTCGATCATCCGCGCCGAAAACGTCAGTTCCGCGGCTTTCTGATACCCCAGACGCCGGATCAGGAACCAGCTACCGGCATCGCCGGGGATGATCCCGAGATTCAGGAACACCTCGCCGAATTTCGCCCGCTCCGAGGCAATCCGCATGTCGCACATCATGGTCAGGTCACACCCTGCCCCGACAGCGGCCCCGTTCACGGCGGCAATGGTTGGCACGTCCATATTATACAGCGCCAGCGGAATACGCTGAATGCCGTTGATATAGCTTTCGGCAGCGTCGATCGGCACCTTGCGAAACACACTTTCGGGATCGGCCATCTGTTTGATATCGCCGCCTGCACAAAAGGCAGAACCGGCACCGGTCAGGATCATCACGCTGACATTCGGGTCGTTCTGGACCTTGCCAAAAGCCTCCAGCATAGCCTCGATCATGTCATTTCCGGTGATCGGATTGCGCCGGTCCGGATCATTCAGGGTGACGGTGGCAATGCGGTCTTTGATGTCCAGCAGGACAATTGGATCTGACATGTGTTTTCCTTTTTCTGTATTTCAGGCGGCTAATTCTTGCCATCGCCCCGTTTTCTTTTTTCGAACAATTCGGGATTTATCATATCACGTGCATCATGGCCCATATGCAGGGTTTCGCCACCATCGACATATATGTCTTCGCCGGTGATAAACCCGCCCAGTTTAGAGGCCAGAAAGATGATCATGCCGGAAATATCCTCGGCTGCGCCCATCCGGTTCAATACCGAACGATTCAACATCTGCCATTGTTCGGGCGTGATCGGATAGCGTCCCAATGCTTCGGTCTTGATCGTACCGGGGGCGACACAATTCAGGCGGATACCATATTCGCCCCATTCGGCGGCCAGTGTTTTCATCATGCCGGTCACGCCAGCGCGTGCCGCAACAGTGTGGGTAAAGCCGGTCAGCGCCGTGCGGGCGGAAATTGCGGTGACAAACACGACCGAGCCGCCGTTGTCATACATGAAGTGATCAGCCGCCGCGCGGGTCATCTGCCATGATCCGATCAGGTTGTTGCGGATCACGGCCTCGAACCCTTTGTTGGTGATATCGCGCGCCGCCGCAATATACTGCCCACCGGCATTGTTCACCAACACATCAAGCCGCCCGAAATGCTCCTTGATCCTGTGCATTGCCGCCTCGATGCTGTCCTCGTCGCGGGTATCGCCGGGCACGACAAGAGCCTCGCCACCCGTGCTGCGGATCATTTCAGCGGTTTCCTCCAACGGTTCCTCGCGCCGCGCAAACAACACCAGCCGTGCCCCGCAGCCCGCCATTTCCAGCGCGGTTGCGCGTCCCATACCCGAACCCGATCCGGTGACAATCGCCACCTGATCCTGCATCAGGTCAGCCGCATAACGTGGTTTTACCTCTTCCGCCATTTTCCCGCCCATCAGTTTTTCAACAGCTCGCCCGAAATGATCAGCTTGCGCACTTCTTGCGTGCCAGCCCCCACTTCCAGCACCCGCCCCGTGCGATACAGACGGTTCACTTCGGTATCGCGCATATAGCCCGATCCCCCGTGAATTTGAATCGCCTTGTCCAGCACAAAGGATGTGGCCTGCGCGGCCTTGTAAATTGCGGCAGCTGTCAGTTTATGAACCTCGCCACGACCGCCTTCGCCTTCTTCCAGACCCTCGCACATGGCGGCGGTGCGAAACGCCAGTGTGCGGGCCACCTCGATTTCTGTATACATATCCGCCAGCATCGCCTGCACCATCTGGAAACGGGCGATCGGCTTGCCGAATTGCTGACGTGTTTTGGCATAATCAATGGAAATATCCAGCGCACGCCGGGCAATGCCCATGGCGTTGAAACAGACAATCGCGCGCTCCAGATCAAGGCCGCTCATGGTGACGGCAACACCGCCATCCAGTTTGCCCACCATGTTTTTTGCCGGCACGCGGCAGTCCTCGAAAACCAGCTCGCCGGTGGGCGATCCCCGAAACCCCATTTTGTTCAACTTTTGCGCCACCTTGAATCCGGGGGTAGTGGTTTCAACGATAAACGCGGTAATACCCTTGGCACCTTTTTCCGGCGAGGTTTTGGCATAGACCAGCACCAGATCGGCAATCGGGCCGTTGGTGATAAAGATCTTGGTGCCGTTCAGAATATAGTCATCGCCGTCCTTGCGGGCCGTGGTTTTCATCGACCCCAGCGCATCTGACCCCGCCCCCGGTTCTGTCAGCCCAAGCGCGCCGATCAACGAGCCATTGCACAGGCCGGGCAGATATTTGCGGCGCATTCCCTCGCTGGCATTTCGATAGATGTTGTTCACACACAGATTGTCATGCGCCACATGGGTCAGGCCAATCGCGGCACTGACGCGTGACAATTCTTCGGTGATCACACAGGCCGAGGTGAAATCCAGCCCCGCGCCGCCGTATTCGACAGGCACGTTCAAACCCAGATACCCCATCTTGCCCAGCGTTGGAAAAACGCTGGTGGGCAGATCGTCTGTATCGTCCATTTCGGCGTTCATATCGAAGAACTCGGACTGGAAAAACCTGTAGGCCTGATCGGCAAGCTCTGCCTGATCGGGCATTACGAAGTGACTGGCTTTCGTGTTTGAATGTGTCATGTTTTAATCCCGCAACAATTCTTCGGCGATAATGATCTTGCGCACCTCAGAGGTGCCCGCCCCTATTTCCAACAACTTGTTGGCGCGGTACAGACGGTTGATTTCGGTATCCTGCATATAGCCGGATCCGCCGTGAATATGTGTGGCCGAAGTCACTGCGCGGTTGAACGCTTCGGCCGCGTAATGCACCGATGCCGCCGTCAGTTTGTGGATTTCACCCCGCCCGCCGCCACCTTTGGGCATGTCGACGCAGGCGGCCAATGCGCGATAGCTCATGGCGCGGGCGGCCTCTACATCCACATAGATTTCCGCCAGCCGCGATTGCATCATCTGGAAGCGCGCAATCGGTTTGCCGAATTGTTCGCGCAGCTGCGCATATTCCAGCGCCAGTTCCAGCGCCCGTTCCGCCATTCCCACACAGAGCGAGGCCACCATCGCACGCTCCAGATCAAGGCCGCTCATGACAATAGCAACGCCGGTATTTTCCGCGCCGATCATGGCAGAGGCAGGCACGCGGCACTCCTCGAACAGCAATTCGCCCGTTGGGGAGCCGCGAAAGCCCATCTTGTCCAGCTTCTGCGCCACCTTGAAACCGGGTGTCGCTGTTTCCACCAGAAACGCCGAAATGCCCTTGGCCCCCAAGGATTTGTCGGTCTTGGCATAGACCAGCACCAGATCGGCAATCGGGCCATTGGTGATAAACATCTTGCTGCCGTTCAGAATGTAATCATCCCCGTCGCGCGTGGCGGTTGTCGCCATGGACCCGAGCGCGTCCGACCCGGCCCCCGGTTCTGTCAGCCCAAGCGCGCCGACGATTTTGCCGGAACACAGGCCCGGCACATATTTGGCCTTTTGCGCGCTTGACCCGTTGCGCAGCAGGTTGTTCAGACACAGATTGTCATGCGCTCCGTGCGACAGACCAACGGCGGGGTTCCATTTTGAAATCACCTCGGTCACCAGCGCTTGCGTGAATTCATCCATGCCCGAGCCACCCAACTCCACCGGCGCGGTGATCCCCAGCAGGCCCAGCTCGCCCATTTTGGCGAACAGATCATCAGGCCAGTATTCCTCGGCATCCATCTTTTCCTGCAAGGGGTGCAGAACCTCGCGCGCGATGCGGTCAACGTGGTCTATGATTGCTTGCTGATCATCGCTGAGCGCATAATTGGCCTTGATCGCGGCAAGGTTGGCGGCAGTTGAGCCCGTTTGATCAGTCATTCGGATTTTCCTTTTGGCAAAGCAGTCACCCCGTAAAATCAAACACATGTTAGAAAAAAGATCAAGCAGTTACCGATGCGGTAAACAAGCTCGTTTGAAATTGTAAAACTGGATTTTTACAGAACAGTCGGCTATTGCGCAGCTGACTCGATCATTCAGGAGCAACACAATGAGCGCCACCGCCAACAAACAAGCCCCGCTGCCGGATGATATCCGTGCAGCCAAAGGTGGAACCCCCCTGGTTAGTCTGACAGCATATACCACGCCAATGGCGCAAATGATGGATACCCATTGCGATTTTGTTTTGGTGGGGGACAGCGTTGGCATGGTGCTGCACGGGTTGCCCTCGACTTTGGGCGTGACAATGGAAATGATGATCATGCACGGCAAGGCTGTTGCGCGCGGCCTGTCTTCGGCCATGATGGTGATCGATATGCCCTTTGGTTCATACGAGGAAAGCCCCCAACAGGCATTCAGAAATGCTGCCCGCCTGATGGCGGAAACCTCGGCAGGGGCGGTTAAGCTCGAGGGTGGTATGCATATGGCGGAAACGATAGCGTTTCTGGTGGCGCGTGGTATCCCGGTGATGGCCCACATTGGCCTGACCCCGCAATCGGTCAATACGCTGGGTGGCTATAAGGTGCAGGGGCGCGATGCGGCCGCCAGCTCGGTTATTGCCGATGCGCAGGCAGTTAGCGATGCTGGTGCCTTTGCCGTGGTGCTGGAAAAAGTCCCGCGCTCGCTTGCCGATCGGATCACGGCAGCTATTGCCATTCCGACCATCGGAATCGGTGCCTCTGCCGGCTGTGACGGGCAAATCCTTGTGGTCGATGACATGCTCGGCCTGTTCACTGCGTTTAAGGCAAAATTTGTAAAACGTTATGCACATCTGGGCGATGATGCTGTGGCGGCAATTTCAGCCTATGCCCATGATGTGCGCGCGCGTGTATTTCCGGCACCGGAACATGGTTTTGCCGATCAAATCTCCAACCCCGCCAAAGGAGGCAAATAACCAGATGACGTCCTCGGTTCCGATTATTCGCAAACTCGAAGATTTGCGCGCCCTGACCAAAACCTGGAAAGCCAAAGGCGAAACCATCGGTGTTGTGCCGACAATGGGCGCGCTGCATGACGGGCATCTTTCGCTTGCCCGTGCTGCACGGGCAGAAACCGATCGGGTGATTGTCACGATTTTCATCAATCCCAAACAGTTCAACAATCCGGATGATCTGAAAAACTATCCCCGCACCGAACACGAGGACGCCCGCAAACTGGCTCCTGTCGGTATTGATGCGATCTATGTGCCGGACGGAGCGCAAATGTATCCGGACGGGTTTTCCACCACGGTTTCTCTGGATGCTTTGACGGATGTTTTATGCGGTGCCCACCGCCCTGGCCATTTTGACGGAGTCGCCACCGTTGTTGCCAAGCTATTGCTGCAAACCAGCGCGGATCAGGCGTTTTTTGGCGAAAAAGATTACCAGCAATTGTTGATCGTGCGACGCATGGCGCGTGATCTGGACATCTGCACGACCATCATCGGCTGTCCGACGATCCGCGAAATGGACGGTCTGGCACTGTCATCGCGTAATCTGTTGCTGTCCGATCGTGCCCGGGTCAAAGCGCCGGCCTTGATTGAAGTGATGCAGAAAATTGCCAAGGGGCTGGCGGCGGATGAAACTATGGCGGCGCTCACACCAGCGGCATTGAAGCAGTTGGATAACGCCGGTTTTGGCGATGTGGATTACCTAGAATTGCGTGCTGCGTCTGATCTGTCCTTGCTGGACGCCCCGACAGAACCCGCCCGCCTTTTTGCGGCGGTGTGGCTGGCTGGCGTGCGGCTGATTGATAATATTGCCGTCAGCAGCCCCTAATCCCGCAGGCCTTTTTCCAGAATATGCCGCTGGATTTTGCCGCTGGTGGATCGCGGGAAATCCTCGAACGCGATGAACTGGATCTCGCGGGGCAGTTTGTAGCGGGCCAAAGCATCGCGGCAGGCTGCCATCAGGCTGTCGCGGGTCACGGAATTGTCGTCACAGGAAACAAAGGCCACCGGTGCCTCGCCCCAGCGTTCATCCGATACGCGCACCACGGCGGCATCGGTAACATGCGGATCCGTCATCAACACCCGTTCAATCTCCGCCGGATAGACGTTTTCACCGCCGGTCTTGATCATGTATTTCGCCCGATCGGCAAAATCTATGCTGCCATCCGTATTCTGGCGAAACACGTCACCCATATGAAACCAGCCGTGGCGGAAAGCCTCGGCATTGGCATCGGTCGCGTTCCAGTAACCGGAAAACAGGGTTGGGCCGCGCAGCGCCAATTCGCCAGCCATACCTTGGGGCACGTCATTGTCGTTCTCGTCCACCAGCCGCACCTCGCAAAAGGCGCTGATCTGTTTGGACAGGGTTTGCGGTGTGACCCCGACAGGAATGACGCTGCGTGTGGCAGGGGGCAATCCGGTTTCGGTCGACCCGAAGCTGTTCAGATAAGGCGCATCCAGCAAGCGGGTGATTTGCGCGATCTGGTGGGGCGGCACCAAATCGGCCATTGCACCGCAAACATGGATACCTTTGGGGGCAATCCCCCTGCCCTCGATATGGGCAATAAGCGGTTCGATCATGCCGGGAATTAGAACCATCCACCCGATCCGATGCGCTTCGATTGCCTGACAGATCGCTTCGGCATCGAATCCGTCAATCACCACCACCGTGCCACCACGCAACAGCGTTGCCAGCCCGTGATCGGTGGAAACCATATGGAACATCGGAGCCCACGCGACGAAACCGTCAGTGGGGGAAAGGCCCAGTTCGGCGGCAAAAACCATGCTGCGCGCGATCATGGCGCGATGGCTGATCACCGCCCCCTTGGGCAGGCCGGTGGTGCCGCTGGTATAAAGGATCACCAGCCCGCTTTCGGGGTCCTGCGGTGTTGCCGTAAAATCCGGTGCTTGCGTCAATGCCTGCTCATAGGCGGTGTCGAAATGCAGTTGCGGGATGTCGGGAGCCTGTTCCAGCAGCGGGCATAAATCCGGTTCGCACAGAATCAGGCGGGGTGAAACCAGCGTAATGCAATGCTTCAATTCATCCGGTTTCAATCGCCAGTTCAGACAGGCAGTGATCAGACCCGTAGCAGCAGCAGCCAGCTCGATCTCGAAATATTCCTGCCGGTTGCGTGACAGAACCGCGATACGATCCCCCGCTGCAAACCCCAGCGTTGTAAAATGCCCCGCCAGCCGGTCAACCCGCTGCAGCAACTGCAAATAACTGAGCTTTCGGCCCTTATCCTCTATCGCAACAGCATCAGGCATCGCGGCAGCCCGACCGCAAAAAAGCCGGTAAACATCGGTCTGGCCCGCGTTCGTTTCTACTGTTTTTCTCAAGGTTGTCTCCCTGCTTGCAATAATTCTAACATATGTTAGATATTTTCCAACACCTTTTTTACATGATCGCACTCAAGGAGAATCCAATGCCTGGAAAAGCATATATAGCCGGTGTCGGAATGGTTCCGTTCCAAAAGCCAGGCGCATCCGAAAGCTATGATGTGATGGCAGCCACGGCAACAAGGGCTGCATTGAAAGATGCCGGACTGGACTATGACAAGGTGCAGCAGGCCTATGCCGGATATGTCTATGGCGACAGCACCTGTGGCCAGCGCGCGCTGTATCAAGTGGGCATGACGGGCATTCCGATTTTGAACGTGAACAACAATTGTTCGACCGGCTCGTCTGCCCTGTTTATGGCCCGTCAGGCTGTGGAAAGTGGTGCGGTGGAGTGTGCTTTGGCGCTCGGGTTCGAACAAATGAAGCCCGGTGCAATCGGTGCGATGTTTGAGGATCGGGTCAGCCCGTTCCAGTCATTCGACGAGGCCACAGACAATATCGTTGGCGATAATGGCCTGCCACTGGCGCTGCGTTATTTTGGCGGTGCGGGCAAGGCGCATATGGATGAATTCGGCACTCCGATGGAGGTATTCGCCAAGATCCGCGCCAAATCCAGCCGCCATGCCGCGAAAAATCCGGTCGCCCTGTTTCGCAAGGAAGTCACCGCCGAGGAGGTCATGGCCGACAAACTGATCTGGCCCGGCGTGATGACCCGCCTGATGGCCTGCCCGCCGACTTGCGGCGCGGCGGCGGCGATTGTTTGCTCCAAGGCATTCGCCGACAAACACGGTCTGGATTCTTCGGTGCGGATCGCGGCACAGTCGATGACAACCGACGGACCGGAAACCTTTGAGGCCCACGACATGCGCGAGGTGGTTGGCGCAAGCATGGCTAAACGCGCCGCCGATCAGGTTTACGAGGCCGCAGGCATTGGCCCTGATGATGTGAACGTGGTCGAACTGCATGACTGTTTTGCCCATAACGAGCTGATCACCTACGAGGCCCTTGGCCTGTGCGGGCGCGGCGAAGCGGGCAAGTTTGTTGATGATGGCGACAACACCTATGGCGGGAAGTATGTCACCAACCCGTCCGGTGGTCTGCTGTCCAAAGGGCATCCGCTGGGGGCGACAGGGCTGGCACAATGCACCGAACTGGTCCAGCAATTGCGCGGCACGGCGGATGCGCGGCAGGTTGATGGCGCGCGGCTGGCGCTGCAACACAATCTGGGTTTGGGCGGTGCCTGTGTGGTGACGCTTTATGAAAAAGCATAAGGGAGCAACGATATGACTGAAAAACTAGCAGGACGTTCGGCACTGGTATCCGGTTCCGGTCGCGGGATTGGCCGTGAAATTGCCTTGAAGCTGGCCTCGGAAGGGGCGCGGGTTGTGGTGAATGATCTGGATGCCGATCCGGCGCAGGAAACCGCCCGGGCGATTCGGGATATGGGCGGTGAAGCCGTGGTTTGCGCCGGTAGTGTGACCGAGGACGGGTTTGCCGAAAGGTTCGTCAAAACGGCCGTGGACAGCTTTGGCGGCATCGACATTATCGTCAACAACGCTGGTTATACCTGGGATACCGTCATTCAGAAGATGACCGATGAGCAATGGCACGCGATCCTTGATGTGCATCTGACAGCCCCGTTCCAGATATTGCGCGCCGCCCAGCCGGTGATCAGCACCGCCGCCAAGGTCGAAGCCGCAGAGGGGCGCGAAGTGTTTCGCAAGGTGGTGAATATTTCGTCCATCGCAGGCACCGGCGGCAATGCCGGCCAGATCAATTATGCCGCCGCCAAGGCCGGTATCATCGGGCTAACCAAAACCATGGCCAAGGAATGGGGGCGCTACAAAGTGAACGTAAATGCCGTTGCCTTTGGCCCGATTCGCACACGGCTGACCGAAGCGCCCGCAACTGGCGACAGCACAATCAAGGTTGAAGGCAAGGAAATTCGTGTTGGCCTTAATTCCGATCTTGTTCGCCAGATGGAAACCAGCATCCCACTGGGTCGGGTGGGCACACCCGAAGAAGCCGCAGGGGCGATCTATCTGTTCTGCATTCCCGAATCCAACTTCATTTCAGGACAGCATATTATCTGCGGTGGCGGATTTGTGATCTGAAGCAGGAATAAAAAACATTGCCAGTAAATCTAACGCATGTTAGGTTTTCAAGAGGCTGGGGTAAAAGTGTCGGCTCGGGGAGATACAATGTCGGGAAATACCGAACCGGAATTTGGCTTTAGTGAAGCCAGATTGCGGGAAGAAAAAACTGTATTTGCGCCAGATCTGTTCAAGGGACAGGTGGTTCTGGTGACGGGCGGTGGCAGCGGGCTTGGTCGCGCGATTGCGGCATTGTTCGCGCGTATGGGTGCAACTCTGGCGATTTGTGGCCGGAACGCGGAAAAACTCGAAAGCGGCGCCGCATTCCTGCGCGGTTTTGGCGGCGCGGTTCTGGCGCGGCAGATGTCAATCCGGGACCCCGAACAAGCAGCGGCATTCGTGGCCGAGGTTCAGGAACGTTTCGGGAGGCTGGATGTTCTGGTCAACAATGCCGGAGGGCAATTTCCGCAACCCGCGATCGATTATTCGGTAAACGGTTGGAACGCGGTGATTGACACCAACCTGAACGGCACCTGGTGGATGATGCAATCCGCGGCACGCAAATGGGTCGAAACCGGCCAGCACGGGAATATCGTCAGCATTGTCGCCGACATCTGGCGCGGCATGCCCGGCATCGCCCACACATGTGCGGCGCGGGCCGGTGTGATTTTCCTGTCCAAATCTCTGGCGGTTGAATGGGCGCCGCATGGTATCCGCGTCAATTGCGTAGCACCTGGGTGCTGTGAAAGCACCGGTTTTGGCAATTATCCGCCCGAAGGTGCCGCGACGTTCAAGGAGTCCAATCCGATGCGCCATGCTGGCGACGAATGGGATGTCGCCGAGGGTGTTGTTTATATGGCTGCGCCGTCTGGGAAATTTGTAACCGGAGAGGTTCTCAATATCGACGGCGGACAGCAAATGTGGGGCGATCCATGGCCAACGGGGAGGCCGGATTACTTCAGGATCGATTAAGGGAGAAGTGAGCGAGATGCACAGGATTGTGGGGATATATAAATGACAGGCAAAATGTCGTCTGGCACAAATGCAGCGCCGGTTCTGGAATGTATAAATGTCGAGCGTCGCTTTGGCGGACTGGTTGCTGTGACCGGTGTCGATCTAAGCATCCAGAAGGGTGAAATTTTTGGCCTGGTCGGCCCGAACGGCAGCGGGAAAACCACCCTGACCAATGCCATTACAGGTTTTTACCCCCCGACTGTCGGGGGGATCAAACTGGACGGCAAAGACATCACCGGCAGCGCCCCGCACAAGGTTGCAGGCATGGGGGTTGCGCGAACCTTCCAGAACCTTGCCCTGTTCAACGGGATGAGCGTGCTGGACAATATTCTGCTGGGTCGCCACATCCACATGCACCCGGGGGTGATCCGCACGGCGCTTTACTGGTGGCTGGCCCGTCCCGAGGAAATTTCCAACCGCGAGGTTGTGGAAGAGGTCATCGACTTTTTGCAATTGGAAAGCATCCGGCATGAACTGGTTGACGGTATCCCGATCGGGTTGAAAAAACGGGTGGAGTTGGCCCGAGCCTTGGTGGCGGAACCGCACCTGCTGATTCTGGACGAACCGATGGCGGGTATGAATCAGGAAGAAAAAGAATACATGGCCCGTTTCATTCTGGATGCGCGGGCCGAACGCGGCGTCAGCATTTTGCTGATCGAACACCATATGGATGTGATTACCGGCATTTGTGACAAGGTTCTGGCCCTGAATTACGGCGAGATGATCGCCACCGGAAGCCCGCAGGATGTTATCAAGGATCCGCGCGTGATCGAGGCCTATATCGGAGGCGCAGATGGGAAATAATAACGATACACTTGCCCGCCTGTTGATGCGCAATGCCACCGAATACGGGCAGGATATTGCCATGCGCGAAAAGGATCGCGGCATCTGGATGGAGCTTACATGGGCACAATATGCCGACGAGGTTTTGCGCTGTGCGGCGGGTTTCGATGCTCTGGGTGTCAAGCCGGGGGATGCGGTGCTGATTATCGGCGACAACCGGATCCGGCTTTATGCCGGCATGGCTGCGCTGGCAATGCTGCGCGCCTATGCCATGCCCGCCTATTCGGGGGCCACGCTGGATGAATTGAAACACTTTATCGGCGAAGCAAATGTGGTTGCCGCTTTGGTCGAGGATCAGGAACAGGTCGACAAGATCTGTGATTTACGCGCGGCAGGTGGCACGGTTGCGACAATCATCTATGACGAAGCTCGTGGTATGAACCTCTATGATGTGCCGGGGCTGATGTCATGGGATGCTCTACAGGGCAAGGGACGTGAAAACCTTGCTGCTGATGCGGGCCTGAAAACCCGCCTGATCGAAGATTCCAATCCTGATGATCCGGCCGTATTCATGCATTCATCCGGCACCACCGGAAGCCCCAAAGGCATTGTGTTGAGCCAGAAAAATGTGATCGCCGGGGTGCGCAACGCGCAGTCCGCCGGTGCGTTTGACTATGGTGAGGATATTCTGGCCTATTTGCCAATGGCATGGGTCGGAGATTATGCCTTGACCGTGGCGGCGGCGATTACCTTTCGCTTTACCGTCAACGTCCCAGAGCGGCAGGAAACCGTGCAGCGCGACATGCGTGAAATCGCACCTAATTTCTATCTTGCGGCCCCGCGCACATGGGACAACATGCTCACCAATATTCAGGTTGGAATTGAAAACTCGACCCCACTTAAGAAGCGGCTGTATCATTTCTTCATGGATCGCTCGGTTGATGCACAGCGGCGCAAGCTGAACGGTCAGCCACCCGCATCCATGGAATGGTTCTGGCAATATCTGGGCGAAAAGATCATATTCGGCCCGATAAAGGACCAGTTTGGTCTTACCCGCCTGAAACACGCCTTTACTGGCGGCGAGGCCATTGGGGAAGACACGTTCATCTTTTACCGCGCCTTGGGGATCAAGCTGCGCCAGCTTTACGGCCAGACCGAAAGCAGCGCTTTCAATGCCATTCAGTCCGCAGGCGAGGCCCAGTTGCATACGGTTGGCAAGCCCCTGCCCGGGGTCGAGGTTAAAATCGCCGATGATGGCGAAATCATGCTGAAATCCGACAGTATTTTCAGTGGCTATTTCAACAATGCAAAAGCAACCCAAGAAGCCTTCCGCGACGGCTGGTTCCTGACTGGTGATGCCGGATATCTAGAGGAGGACGGGCATCTTGTGGTGCTGGGCCGTGTGTCCGAGGTGGTATACACAAAAAGCAACGAACGCTACGTGCCCAATTACCTTGAAAACCGCCTGAAATTCAGCCCCTACATCAAAGACGCCGCCGTCATTGGCGCAGGGCTGGATCAGCTGACGGCAATGGTTTGTGTGGATGCCGAGGCCGTTGGCCATTGGGCCGAGGTCAACGGTGTGCCCTATGTTTCCTATGCCGATCTGTCGCAGCGCCCCGAGGTTGCCGAATTGCTGAATGAGGCGTTCAAACGGGTCAACAAAACCCTGACCGATGGCCTGCAGCTGCATCGGTATGTGTCGCTACACAAGGAATTCGACCCCGATGACGGTGAAATAACCCGAACGCGCAAATTGCGCCGCAAAGTGGTCGAGGAACGGTATTCGGCTGTAATTGACGCGCTTTATGACGGGTCAAAGGACGTGCATATGAAAGCGATTGTCACATATGAAACAGGCGAAACGGGGTCCGTTGAACGAACCCTGATCGTGCGGGAGATTTAGATGGATTGGGTGTATCTGACAGAACTGGCAGTAAACGGGGCCATGACCGGACTACTGTATTCACTGGTGGCGATCGGGCTTGTCCTGATTTATAAATCCTCGTCTGTGCCCAATCTGGCTCAGGGTGCCTTGACGATGCTGGGGGCCTATGTGGTTCTGGCGTTCTCGGACATTCTGGGCTGGCCGCTCTGGGTGGCGATCCCGCTAGCGGCCATTATTATGTTCTTTGTAGGCATGGGAATCGAACGGGTGGCCCTGCGCCGTTTGGCCGGGCGTCCGGTTGTCATGATCCTGATGATGACGATGGGCATCGAGATTTTCCTGCGGAGCACGACTTTGGCCATCTGGGGCGGGACCTCGCGTTCCATGAATCTGGGGGTCAGCTATGATCCGCTATTCGTCGGGGATGTCTTGTTGAACCGTGTCTATATTGTCGGTGCCGGCGTGGCGATTGCGCTGTTTGTGGTCTTTCTGCTGTTCTTTCGCACCCGCATTGGTATCCGCCTGCGGGCGATTTCGGATGACTATATGGCCTCGTGGTCTGTCGGCATTTCGGTTGAGCGCGGGGTAGGTCTGTCCTGGGGGCTGGCATCGGTTGTTGCCGTGGCTGCCGGCGTGATCTGGGGCGAGGTGCAGGGCGTGGACCAATCCCTTTCGATCCTGCTGCTCAAGGGGCTAACGGTGGCTGTGCTGGGGGGGCTGGACAGCATTGTCGGTGCCATCATCGCAGGTATCATTTTGGGCATTCTTGAAAGCGTCGGAGCCAATTTTCTGGATCCGCTGGTCGGGGGCGGCAGTCGTGACCTGATCGTTGCGATGGTTTTGATCCTGACGGTCATGATCCGCCCGCATGGCCTGTTTGGCCGCCATGACATCGAAAGGATCTAAGCTATGTTTTACCGTCTTTCCGGTGTCCGTCACACCAGTTACATTGCCGACAGCAAGATGTTCAAAGTCCCGGCCGATCGAAATCTGGTCGTGGTTTTCCTGCTATTCGGACTGGTTGCGCCATTTCTGGTCCCGTCCCTTTATCTGAACAGCTATATGCTGCCGTGGCTGATCTGGACGGCAGCGACCCTTGGTCTGAATCTGGTCACGGGCTGGGCCGGACAGTTGCATCTGGGTTATGCCGCGATTATGGCGGTCGGGGCTTATGCTTCTGTTCATGCCGCAAAATTCGGCCTTCCCTGGGAAGTTGCCCTGCTGATCGGCGGGCTGGCATCTTCTGTCATAGGCAGCCTTTTTGCCTTTACCGCCTTGCGGGTCAAGGGGCTGTATCTGGCCCTGACCACGCTGGCGATGCAATTTGTCATGGACTGGGTTCTGACCCACTCGCCCGCGATTTCCGGCGGCTCGCACGCGTCGTTGCAATCCCCGACATTTGCTTTGCTGGGGCAGAAAATCACCTCGGACACGGGGTTGTATTATGTAGCCTTTGGGTGGTGTGTGCTGGTGACGATCTTTATGCTGAACCTGAAACGCACTGGTTTGGGGCGCGCTCTGGTTGCGGTTCGGGAAAAGGATTTCGCTGCCGCCATTCTGGGCGTGAACAGTTTCTATTACAAACTCGTCGCCTTTGCCGCCTCGTCGTTCATTGCCGGGATAACGGGCGCGCTTTTGGTGGTGACGTTCTATTTCCTTGCCGCACCGGAGCAATTCGCGGTCAATGTTTCCATTCAGGTTCTGGCAATGGTCATCATTGGCGGGCTGGGCAGTATTATCGGCAGTTATCTGGGGGCTGCTCTTATTCTGTTGATGCCCGGCGTGGTCAATCAACTGTTCACATATATTGCGTCGGTAATGGGCTGGGAACTGGGCCTTGAAACCCTCGCCCATATCCCGAACGCGGCCTACGGTGCCCTGATCATCATCGTTTTGATGGTCGAGCCAATGGGGCTGGGAAAATTATACGCCAACATCAGGGATTATCTGATGGTCTGGCCCTTTGATCAGCTCAAGAAGTAAGGATTGTCATGGCACATACTGACAGTAATCCAAACGATCCGATCCTGTTGATGAACAGTGTCGAGGTGCTGTATGACTCGGTTCTGCTGGCAATCAAGGGGGTGTCGATCGAGGTGCCCCGTGGCGGCATGGTGGCGCTTCTGGGGTCGAACGGGGCCGGCAAAAGCACAACTCTGAAAGCAATCAGTGGCCTGTTGAGGGCCGAACGCGGCAAGGTAAGCCGCGGCGAGATCAAGTTCGACGGGCAGAACATCAATGATATACTGCCGCAAAATCGGGTTGGATTGGGGATTTGCCATGTGATCGAGGGGCGGCGGGTCTTTGAGCATCTGACCCCTGATGAAAACCTTGAAGCCGCAGCCCCCCCATCCATGTCGCGCAAGAAAATCGCGTCAGAAAAGGAACGGATGTATGAATATTTCCCGCGCCTTGCCGAACGAAAATCGTCACAATCGGGGTATCTGTCGGGCGGCGAGCAGCAAATGCTGGCCATCGGGCGGGCGTTGATGACGCAACCGCGCTTGCTGATGCTGGATGAGCCAAGTCTGGGACTTGCGCCGTTTCTTGTTGCCGAAATTTTCGGAATACTCCAGCGGATCAACAAGGAACAGGGCCTGTCGGTTTTACTGGTTGAACAAAATGCGGTGGCCGCGCTGGAAATCGTTTCCCACGGCTATTTGATCGAAAACGGCCGCGTGGTGATGCATGAAACGGCAGATGCCTTGAAAGAAAACTCGGACATACAAGAGTTCTATCTGGGTGGGGGCGAAGGCAAGAATTTCCACGATATCAAGCACTACAGCAGACGAAAACGCTGGCTGAGTTAATAATGGCCGCGTCTATTATTCAACAGAGGAGGAACTACCAAATGAATATAAAAACCTATACAAAAAATCTGGCAGCAGCCACAGTGGTCGGGATCGCCAGCCTGTCTGCCGCAATGGCAGCCGAAGGCACCATTAAATTCGGCCTTTGCTACGACCTGAGCAAATCCTATACATTTGTTTCGCCACAAGTGGCACAGGCGGCACAGGATCTTGCGACCCTGATAAACATGAGGGGCGGCATTGACGGTCACGAAATCGAGATGATTGTGCGTGATCACGGCAATGAACCACAGCGGGGCATCGAATGTTACGAGCAACTGAAACGCGAAGGTGTCGAGGTATTTGACACGCTCTCCACACCGGTTTCCATTGCGGTGTTGCCGCGGGTGATGAAAGACAAAAACATCCTGATCCAGTCGCTCGTCGGTCGTGGTGATGCCGTTGACGGGTCTGTGTTTACACAAGTCTTTCCTGTCGGCCCGACCTACTGGGGTCAGGTTGCAAATGACATCGCCTATATCAAGGAACAACATGGTGGTGATCTGAATGGTGTCAAAGTCGGCTTTACCTATCTTGATTACCCGTTCGGTCAAGAGCCTATCGAAATTCTGAAAACACTGGCTGAAAAAGAAGGCTTTGAATTGTTGCTTTACCCTGTGCCGCTACCCGGCACCGATCAGGCAAGTGTCTGGAGCAAAGCGCGTCGTGATAAACCCGACCATATGATTGCCTGGCTGCTGGCAGGCACGCATGTTGTTGCTGCCAAGGAAATGAAGCGCAACGGTTTCCCGATCGAAAAATACATTTCGGTTAACTGGCTGAACGAGGTTGACATCAACAATATCGGTGCCGAAGCAGCCATCGGTATGAAACGCGGAACCAATGTTGCCGGTGGTCAGGATATTCAGGTCATTCAGGATATCATTACCGAGGTATACGGCAGCGGCAAAGGTGCGGGTGATCAGGCGCATCTTAAGGATGTGTATTACAACACCGGTCTGGCAATTTATTCAGCCGCCTTCGAGGCCGCGCGCCTTGCGGTCGAGCAAAACGGATACCCTGTCACAGCCGCTTCGATGAAATCCGGGTACGAAAGCATCGTGGATTTTGATGCGAACGGGTTGTTTGCGCCAATCACCGTAACTCCGGAAGATCACGGTGGCGGCGGCAAAACCCGCGTCGAGATGTGGGACGGTAAAAGCTGGGTGCCACAACAGGACTGGACTGCAGCTTATACAGATATAATCTGGGACGTCGTCAAAGCAAGCTCGAGCCAATTCACTGTCGAGTAACACAACATTGGACAGGGGGATATTTCCCCTGTCCATCCCTTCCGAGGAATGACCCATGACTCCCGACCCGATCCAACTGAGTGTTGAAAACGGTATCGCAACTGTTTGTATCAACCGCCCCGAACGCAAGAACGCCCTGTCTGTGGCGGCGGCAAACGGACTGACCGATGCCTGGGGGCAGATCGAGGCTGATCCCGACATTCGCGTCGCCATCCTGACCTCGGCCGATTGCGGCGTATTCAGTGCCGGGCTTGATTTGAAAGAGGCCACCCAGATTGCCCGCGACGAGGGTGTCGATATATTATCCAAAATGCGCGACCCGTTTCACGAAGCCATGCGCGCCTGCTCCAAGCCAATCATTTCGGCGATGACCGGATCCCTGATGGCCGGCGGGATGATGCTTACCCTGATGAGCGATCTGCGTGTTGGCCTGAAAGGCACCAAGGTTGGTATAACCGAGGTCAAGATCGGTCGCGGATCACCCTGGGCGGCCCCTGCCCTGTCAATGCTGCCACAGCCCATCCTGATGGAAATCGTTCTGACCGGTGATCTGATGCCCATCGAGCGGCTGCATGAATACGGATTCACCAACTATCTGGAAGACACCCCGGACGCGGTTCGTGCCCGCGCGCTTGATTTGGCAAACCGGATCGCATCCGGTGCGCCCATGTCGGTCATCGCCGCCAAGGCCAGCGTTCGCGCAACGATGGATCTGGGTTGCGCCGCCGGTCTGGATGAAGGCAAGCGCCTGTACGAAAGTGTTTACGCCAGTCAGGACGCCATTGAAGGCCCCCGCGCCTTTGCCGAGAAACGCCCGCCGGTCTGGCAGGGAAAATAGAGAGAACACCGATGACTGATCTTATGTGTTTTGATGTGGATGACGGCATTGGCATTTTGAGATTTACCCAGCCCGAAAAACGCAACCCCTACAGCACCGCCTTTGTTGACCAGCTGGTTGCCATGCTGAATGCCGCACAATCCGATGATACTGTGCGTGCGGTTGTCATGACGGGGGGGGCTCATTTTTCCAGCGGCGGAGACCTTGTCGGGTTTCAAACCGAAATGGCCAAGGGGGCACGGGCGACCTACAATCTGGTGGACAAGGTCCATTCCGGCGGGCGTGCCGCCTATGGTTTCAACAAGCCCCTGATCGCAGCGGTCAACGGGGTTGCCTATGGTGCAGGAATGAGTTTGGCACTTTGTGCCGATGTCATCATTGCCGCCGATGACGCACGGTTTTGTGAGGTCTTTGCCAAGGTTGGCGGCTGCCCCGACACTGGTTCAAGCTGGCTTTTGCAACAGCGCATCGGTGCGGGCGCGGCGCGGTTGCTGATCCTGACCGGCCGCGAGATATCGGGCAAAACCGCACATGAAATGCGTGTCGTCGAGGAATGCGTGCCCGCCGACCAGACAGAAAGCACCGCGATTGCAATTGCCCGCGAAATGGCCGCCAACCCAATGTTCGGGATCGAAAGCTGCAAACGTGTAATGCGCGAAGCAGCCGAATGCAGCTATGAGGAAGCGCTGGAAATCGAATGCAGAGCGCAAACCATTCTGCTCTGCGCCCATGATTTTCCCGAAGCGATGAGCGCATTTTCCGAAAAACGAAAACCAAAATTCCGTGACTGCTGAGATATAAGGCAATCCGGTTCCAACCCTGAAGGAGATAAATGCTGATGAAGGTGCTTGTACCCGTCAAACGCGTGATCGACTACAACGTGAAGGTTCGCGTCAAAGCGGACGGCACGGGTGTTGATCTCGCCAATGTCAAAATGTCGATGAACCCCTTTGATGAAATCGCTGTCGAGCAGGCAATCCGCCTGCGCGAAGCCGGAACCGTCGAAGAAGTTGTGGTCGTTTCCATCGGCGTCAAGCAATCGCAAGAAACCTTGCGCACAGCACTGGCTATGGGCGCTGACCGCGCCATTCTGGTGGTTGCGGCTGATGACGTGCACCAAGACGTGGAACCACTGGCCGTTGCCAAAATCCTCAAAGCGATTGTGGATGAAGAAGCCCCCGGACTGGTTCTGGCTGGAAAACAAGCCATTGATAACGACATGAACGCCACCGGCCAAATGCTGTCGGCATTGCTGGGCTGGTCCCAAGGTACATTTGCCTCCGAGCTGGAAATCGATGGCGACCACGCCACCGTGACCCGCGAA
>Ga0190303_1000104_pt1 | contig 33432 bp, 34 predicted proteins | sample 48700701_MG_FD_161672 | JGI IMG/M metagenome (GOLD analysis project Ga0190303, IMG submission 161672) | Hydrothermal vent sediment bacterial communities from Southern Trench, Guaymas Basin, Mexico - 4870-07-0-1_MG | ecosystem: Environmental > Aquatic > Marine > Hydrothermal vents > Sediment ... | reverse complement strand
TGCAGTTCTTACCGATAACGGTGGGAAACTCGTGGATCACGAGTATTGGGGCATCAAAACAATGGCCTATAAAATTAACAAAAACCGCAAAGGCCACTATGCTTTTCTGCGTTCGGATGCACCTGCACCGGCCGTTCAGGAAATGGAACGCCTGATGCGTTTGCATGACGATGTGATGCGTGTTCTGACCATCAAAGTTGATGATCACAAAGAACTGCCATCCGTTCAAATGCAAAAACGCGAAGAGCGCGGCGACCGCCGTCCGCGTCGTTAATTTTAGCCAAAGAAAGGTCCTAACCCATGGCATCTAAACCATTTTTTCGTCGTCGTAAGGTCTGCCCGTTCTCGGGCGATAACGCACCTGCGATTGACTACAAAGACACCCGCACCCTGCAACGCTATATCTCAGAGCGTGGCAAAATCGTGCCGTCCCGCATCACCGCCGTTTCGGCCAAGAAGCAACGTGAACTTGCCCGCGCCATCAAACGCGCCCGCTTTCTCGCCCTGCTTCCTTACGCCGTGAAATAAGGAGCAAAGCACATGCAAGTAATCCTGATGGAACGTGTGGCCAAGCTGGGTCAAATGGGCGACGTTGTAACCGTAAAACACGGCTACGCCCGTAATTTTCTGCTGCCACAAGGCAAAGCGATGCGCGCATCTGACGCCAACATCGCGCACTTCGAGACGCAAAAATCGCAACTCGAAGCCCGCAATCTTGAAACCAAGGGCGAGGCTGAAAAGCTGTCGGCAAAACTCGACGGACAGCAGTTCGTTGTGATTCGGACCGCTTCCGACGCCGGCTCACTTTACGGTTCGGTCACCATCCGTGACGCAGCCGACGCTGCCACCGCAGACGGGTTCTCGGTTGATCGCAAACAGGTTGTCCTGACTGCGCCGATCAAGGAACTGGGCCTGCACGCCGTAATCGTGCGCCTACACCCTGAAGTCGAGGCAACGATTGAACTCAATGTTGCGCGCTCTGCTGAAGAAGCCGAGCTGCAAGCCGCTGGTAAATCAATTGCCGAACTGGCAGCCGAGGCAGAAGCCGAAGCCGAGTTCGAGATTGCCGAACTGTTCGACGATATCGGTGCTGCCGCATCCGAGGACGATGATCTGGTGGAAACACCTGCCGAAGAAAGCGAATCTACGGACCAGACTTCGGAAGACGAAAATAACGCCGAATAATAGTGGCTGTTGTTCAACAATTAAAAACCGCGTTTGCTTGCAAGCGCGGTTTTTTATATACATTTCCGACTATTACATTAAAATCCTGGTCGTATTCTTCACCAGTTCTTTTGTTTATTTAACGCCTTAAGGGAGCGTACTATGGGTATTCGACTATGGACTATTGCGGCACTTTCCTAACAGCCACCGCAATTGGCACCAACACGGCCAGCGCACAATCATCGGATCGATACATCGGCATTGATCTGATCGCCAGCACACCAAGTAATATCTTTAACGGCTATAATACAGTCGGCGCTTTTGACAACTCCGACAACCAGTCCGAAAAACACGTCGGGATTGCACTTACTTACGGTGCACGCGATCTATGGGACTGGAATGGAACGACAATCACACCCGAAATCGAATTGGCTTGGTTTAACGATTACAGCACGGTGTCTGCCAGTTCTCCGGGCTTGCCTGCCCCGACATTCTTTTACAGAAGCAATATTCAGACTGGGCGGCTGGGTGTGAACCTCAAGGCTCAAATGGATTCTGGTGCTGATTGGCGGACCGAATTTGGCGTCGGTCTGGGTGCTGTTTATCGCGAGTTCTCAACAAACGACACCGTTGTCCAAGGGTCGACAAGCAGCTTTACTCCCTACGGGAAGATCGGGTTGCGATATCTAAAAGATATTAACACCAACGGACGCCTGTCGATTGGCCTAAACGTTGTTGTGACGGGAAATACAGATATCGCGATATCCAGTTTCGGTCCCACACCTGCTGGCAATCTTTCTGTAAGAACCGTAGCACCGGAAATTCGGATTGGGTATCAGTTCTTGCTGGGGAAATAGGCAGGGTACGCCTTGGCCACCTACGCAACGATAATGCACGCTCCCCCATCAAATCTGTATTATTTTACCTAGGTTAAATAATACCCGCGCTGGAACTGTTCCAGCGCGGGTTTGTTAACTATACATTTACTTATTCACCGCCTGTAAAAGGTTGGATAAATACAGTTAAAATTATTATTCTCTTTGTTTACAGTCGATTACGACCATTTTCACCTGTCTATCGACCTTAACCAATTATTCATTCTTAAATAGATATTAACACCGATCCCGATTACGCCGATCCTGGGGCCACAACCGGATCGGAAAACCACATGCGTTTCATTCTTGCACTAATGGCGGCATTAATTCTGCCCCACACCCCAGCAGTTGCCGACTCCTACCTGGCGCTGTCCTTTGGAACCAGCTTTGAGGATCACAAATTCGACGTCTGGAACGGCCCCGCTACACCGGGTCGACGCGCCCTGACCGCTTCGGCCCAATCCAGCGACTACGCCGTTGCAATTGGATTTCGGGACGCCTTCCAGATCGGCAATCGCCCTTTTGACATCGAGCTGGAGGTCTTCGAGCGGATGAACTCCGATTTCACCGCCACGGGAACCACTGGCAGCCACCCGACCACGATTAAAACCACCAGCATGCTGGCCTCGGTCTGGACCCGCGTTGGTGGTGGCGACAAATGGGCGATGCACGCTGGCGCCGGTGTCGGGGCGCGCCACAGCACCTATTCCATGTCCGGCCCCGGCATCAGGTTTCACACCTCTGACCGTGCGCCATATGCCATGGTTGGTCTGCGCCTGTCCAAACATGCGGGCAAACGCACCACTCTGTTCACTGAAATCCGCGCCCACACCCGCCCGCCTGTCAACTCATCCGGCACAGGGGCCTTTCGCACCTTCCCGCTGGAGCACAACAGCCACGGCATCACCCTGCGCATGGGTCTGCAAATCACATTAGGTCGATAGGTCCGCCACCGCGATCTTCTCGGCCAGCACCTCGGCCGATCCCGCCGCCAACGTCCATCCCAGCGATCCGTGCCCTGCATTCACAAACAGGTTTGCCGCACCGGCCTGCCCGATCATCGGCAGATCATCCGGCGTTTGCGGTCTGATCCCGACCCAGACATCCGGTGCCGCGTCATACCGCGCAGCCTTTGGCATCAGCGCCCGCGCCTTATCGGCCAACCGCGGCACATACTGCGGCTTTATCGCGTCCCCGTCTGAAAATATCGCATATCCGGCCACCCGCACCCTATCGCCCAGCCGCATCACCACGAATTTCCCTGCCGCGTCCGTCACGCTCATGTCAGGTGGTGCATCCCCTGCCGGATAGGTCAGGCTAACCCCCTTAACCACGGTGATCCGCCGCTTTCCGGAAAACCTGCCGCTCAGCAACTCCCCCGCCGCTTTGCCAGTCGCCACCACAAACACATCGCCCTCGATCATCCCTTGGTCACTGCGCAATGCCGTCACCCGTCCGCCGCTATAAACCAGCCCCGTAACCCGCACCCCATACCTGATCCGCACCCCGAATTTCGCTACCAGTACATCCGCAATCCCCAGCCCGAACATGCGGCAGTCGCCCACTTCTGCATCCGGCAGATACACCCCGCCCGCAATGGTCCGCGTGGCCCCGCGCAAGGCTGGTTCATGGTCCAGACACTCATCAACACCCAGCACCTCGTGCCGCCCGCCAAACTGCGCCTGAAACTGTGCCGCCTGATCCGCTGCCGCCACCCGTTCCGCAGTTGGATGCACAATCAGTTTGCCAGGTTTGCGCCAGTCATACGCCAGCCCGTATTGGGCGCTTACCGCCGCCATCACACGCCGCGACCGCGCCGCAAGGTCCAACAACCCGCGGGTGTTTTCCTGCCAGCGCTGCGTCGTGCATTGGCGCAAAAACGCCCCCGCCCACGGCCACCTTGCAGGGTTGGCCAGCCCGAACACCGACACCCCCTGATCAGGGTTGAACATCGTGGCAGGCAAGCCCCGCAAAAACCCGACCGACCCCATCGCGCCGATCCGGTCATATAACAACTGGCCCGCGTTGGCCTTGGATGAGCCGACACACGCCCTTGCCTCGCGCTCGATCACCTCGACCGCATAGCCAGCTTCAGCGAGCCGCAACGCTGTCGTCAGCCCGATAATTCCGGCCCCGATGACAACCGCCCGCTGTCCCTGTTTATGCTGATGTTCTTCCATAGCGACAGACTACGCATCCCACCCCGATCCGCAACAAAAAAGGGCCGCCCCGAAAGGCGACCCTGATCTGTTGTGTGTGTGGAAAAGGCTTATTCTTTTTCCAGCGCCTCCAGCGCCTTCTCAAGATCTTCTTTCGACACTTCTTTTTCCGTCACAGACACCAGTTCAAACGCGTAATCCACAACCTTCTCTTCAAAAAGAGGTGCGCGCATTTGCTGCTGCATTTGCTGGTTTTGTTGAACGAATTCAAAATATTCACGCTCTTGGCCCGGGTACTGACGCGCCTGGTTCATGATCGCCTGGGTCATTTCCGCGTCCGTCACTTCGACTTCGGCTTTCTGGCCCATTTCCGCCAGCAACAAGCCCAGCTTCACGCGGCGCACGGCCAGCCTTTTGTGCTCGTCTGTGGTCTCGATTTCGGGATGGTCGTGGCCTTCAACATCAGGGTTATCTTCATGCCACAGCTGATGCGCAATCTGGCCCGCTTCGGCTTCAACCAAAGATGGTGGCAGTTCAAAATTTGCCGCTTTGTCCAGTGCATCCAGCAGACCGCGTTTCATCAATGACCGTGCAGCGCCACCATATTCAGCGCCCAAACGCTCGCCGATTTGTTTTTTCAGATCCGCCAGATCCTCGGCTCCGTATTGCTTGGCCAACTCATCGTTGATTTCCGCCGCAGCCGGCGCTTTCACCGCCTTCACCTTACAAACAAAAACCGCATCCTTACCGGCCAGATTTTCCGCGCCATATTCAGCAGGGAACGTCACTTTTACGTCCAGCTCATCGCCAACCTTGGCACCGACCAGTTGTTCTTCAAAACCCGGGATGAAGGAATTGGAGCCCAGCACCAGCGGATAATCCTCGGCTGTGCCGCCATCAAACAACTCGCCATCAACAGAGCCGGAGAAATCGAACGTCATCTGGTCGCCGTCTTTGGCTTTGGAACCCGCCTTGCGGTCTTCAAAGTTCTGCGCCGTTTCAGCCAGGCTTTTCAATGCATCCTCAACGTCTGCATCCTCGGGCTTGACCACCAGCTTCTCCAGCTTGATCTTCTTCAGATCAGGCTGATCAATCGGCGGCAGTGCCTCATAAGACATATCGACGGCAACATCGTCGCCCTCTTTCCATTCATCATTGGTCATTTTGACCTCTGGCTGCATCGCCGGACGGTCACCGCTGTCCTCAAAGTGCTTGGCCATGGCGCCGTCAACAGTTTCCTGCATCGCTTCGCCCATAACTTTGGGGCCGTATTGCTTTTTCATCAGCGCCATCGGAACCTTGCCCTTGCGAAAACCCTTCATCTCGACTTCGGGCTGCGCCTCTTTCAGCTTCTCGGTAACCTTTGCTTCCAGCTCGGCAGCTGTGATGGTGATGGAATAGGCGCGCTTCAGGCCTTCGTTCAGGGTCTCTTTGACCTGCATGGCAGTGGTCCTTCATAACTGAATGGGCCGCGCAAAATGCACGGCGGGAATAGATCAGGGTTCTTCTAGTGGCGACGGTGGTGCGGTGCAAGTCAAAACGCGGGACTATAGGGTATTTTAAGGCACCCAAAGACGCGACTGCGTCTCGGGCTGCCCCAATTGAGGGCTCTCGGCATTTCTGCGGAACGCCTGCCGCTTTTCTATGTATCGGATGTTGTGGCAATACGCGGTGCGAAGAGCCTGTGGTGCGGGTGAAAGGACTTGAACCTTCACTCCATAGGAACCGGTACCTAAAACCGGCGCGTCTACCATTCCGCCACACCCGCACATTTACTTCGGTGGTAAATCCAAAGTCTGGGCCTTCTACAGCGCTTTTCGATTAGATGAAACAGATTAATCGCAATTAGCCCAAACTTGAGGTGAAATGTGATTAAGCAGAGGTGCAAAGCGTGATTCACAAAAGCGTGATTCACAAAGGTCACACCCAATGGTTTGCAAGCAATAATTCACAATATTTACGCGACATAAACACATTCGTGCCTTATTGTTGGGGGAAAACTAAGGCAGTAATCATAAAAAAGCGAGAAACGCTATGACTCCCAACAAGGAAACAGGATTGCACGGTGATTCCAGTGCATCCAGCGAAAACACTACCGCCGGCATCGCAATGGGCACCATTGTGCTGACATTGGACGGCCAAATTCCGGTTGAGCATTTGAACGTTGGTGATCGTGTGATTACCCGTGACAGCGGCATGGCCGTACTGACCGCCGTTCACATGCGTGAAGTCACCATGAGCCCCTACAAAATTTCCGCTGACCGTCTGGGCGAAGGTCGCCCAGAGGCTGACACATATGTCGCCGCTGATCAGCACATTCTGGTGCGTGGCCTTCTGGCTCAGGCATTGTTCAAATCAGACTCCGCCATGGTGCCCGTATCGCGTCTGGCAGATGGCGAATATATCGCCGAATGCAAAGAACAGACCATGCGCCTGTATGAACTGGAATTCGACACAGCCCACGTTATTTATGCCAACGGTCTGGAAGTCGCCAGCTCCGTGCGCGAGCTTGCGTTAGCAGCCTAAATACCCAAGCTTTTAAATACCCTAGGTAATGCCTCTGGCAGATCCTCGGCTATCAGGCCGGGGCCAAAGCTGCGTGCGCATTCCACATGTAACCATGCCGCCGTTTCCGCGGCCTGCATCGGCCCAAAGCCTCGCGCCAAAAGTCCCGTGATGAACCCCGCCAACACATCGCCTGATCCTGCCGTGGCCAGCCAAGGGGCGACACGCTCGTAATGGGCTGAATTGATCGCGGCACGGCCATCAGGTGACGCTATCACCGTATCCACCCCTTTAAACAGCACCACACATCCCGCCCGTTTGGCCGCTTCCCGCGTGGCGTCGACCTTGGAATAGGCAGGGCCTGTGGTGGCGGGCGTGTTCAGCTTTTCGGCAATGTCAGGGAACATGCGGGCGAATTCACCGGCGTGCGGAGTCAGGACGCATTTGTCATGCAGCTTGCCAAACAGCGCATCCGCCTTGTCAAAAAACAGGATCGACAACGCATCGGCATCCAGAACCGTTGGGCGCTTGGCCTCCAGCGCCACCCGAACCAGCTCCTGCTCCCGCGCGCCCTTGCCTAATGCTGGCCCCAGACACAGCGCATTGATCCGCGTGTCCTGTAGAACCTGCGCCAGCGCGTCCGCGTCATGCGCAGCAGATATCATAATAGCATTCAACTGCGCTGCATTCTCAGCCACAGCCTCCGGCGGACACCCCACCGTCACCACTCCTGCCCCGATGCGCAATGCCCCGCGCGCTGCCAGACGGGCTGCACCGCCTTTGCCACTAGCGCCGGACAGGATCAGGGCGTGGCCGTGAATGTATTTGTGGGTGGTGCGCCCAAAAGGGTCGGTTTTGCCCAAGGCTAAATTGCCCAGTATCAAATCAGGATCAGCGAGAAGCACCAGATCAGCTGGACGCCCACCCGCGAGCAGTTCCAAATCCATATCGCATGGTGACTCAAGCATCAGCTTGGCCAGTTCCTTGCCAATGCCAGCTTTATAAATATCAATTGAATGCGGCAATCCAATATCCCTGCACACTGTCTGCTTACAAACAAAAGGCCCTTCCCCAAGCATATGGCCACATTTCAGGGAATGGAATGACACGGTTAAATCCGCCCAAAACCCATCACCAGCCAGCATCTTCCCACTGTCGGAACACAAGCCCGAAGGCATATCTATCGCAACAACGCGCGGCCGCGCAGGCCCGCCCCTCAAATCCCACTCGGGAATCAAATTGCCAAGCGGAAACTCCAAGGCCCGCGACAGACCTGTGCCAAAAAGCGCGTCAATAATGACATCACTATCCCATGGAACATGTTCCAAATCAGGCAAGTGAATGGCCTTCACCTCCCCCATCTCCAACCACCGTTCATAATTCACCTTCGCATCCGGCGGCAGTTTCCCCGCGTCCCCATACAGAAACACCTCGACCTCCCAGCCCCATTCTTTGAGCAACCGCGCCACCACGAACCCGTCACCGCCGTTATTCCCCGGCCCGCACAGCACCACCGCCTTGTGCGAGGTCGCGGCCAGTTCCGGCCATTCCTCGAACACAGCCTCAACCACGCCGCGACCGGCGCGTTCCATCAGTTCCAGCCCCGTGACCTGCCCGCTATCAATCGCTGCCTGCTCAATGGCCCGCATCTGCGCCGCTGTTAAAAGTTCGGTCATCACAATCACCTATTTTCGCAAACCGCACAAAATACGCACAACCTGCCTAATTTTTAATCACAGCAGCCAGAATCTATCCCGCACCCCTGCCCCCGCCACCATAGCGAATTGTCGACCCCATTTGAAAGTGATCTATCACGGGGGAAACGTTGATTAGGGGAGTCGCCTGCCATGAAAAAGATCGAAGCCATCATTAAGCCGTTCAAACTGGACGAAGTCAAAGAAGCGTTGCAAGACGTCGGCGTTCAGGGCCTGTCTGTGATCGAGGTCAAAGGTTTCGGGCGCCAAAAGGGCCACACCGAACTGTATCGCGGGGCGGAATACGTTGTCGATTTTCTGCCAAAGGTCAAAATCGAGGTGGTTTTGCCCGAGGATATGGTCGACAGCGCCATTGAAGCGATTGTCGACGCCGCCAAAACCGATAAAATCGGCGATGGCAAGATTTTCGTCACCGCGGTGGAGCAGGTCGTGCGTATCCGCACCGGCGAAACCGGCATCGACGCGATATAAAACCGGCGGGGCACCGCCACAGCATTTATTATTCAAAAACAGAGGAAACAAAATGGACAACAAAGGCATGCTAAAGCTGATCAAGGACGAGGACGTTGAATATGTTGACGTTCGCTTCACCGATCCGCGCGGTAAACTGCAACATGTGACTGTGGTTGCCGATCTGGTGGATGAAGACTTCCTTGAAGAAGGCTTCATGTTTGATGGCTCCTCCATCGCTGGCTGGAAATCTATCGACAACTCCGACATGAAACTGATGCTGGATCCGGCCTCGGCCTATGTTGATCCGTTCTATGCCGAAAAAACGCTGGCCGTGCATTGTTCAGTGGTCGAGCCCGACACCGGCGAGGCCTACACCCGCGATCCGCGCGGCACAGCCGAAAAAGCCGAGGCTTATCTGATCGCGTCTGGCATTGGTGATGTGTCCTATTTTGGCCCCGAGGCTGAATTTTTCCTGTTTGACGATGTGCGCTATAGCGTCGAGATGAACAAGGTATCGTTCGAGGTTGATGCAGGTGATGCGTCATGGAACACTGACACGTCATACGAAATGGGCAACATGGGCCACCGGCCAGACGTCAAGGGCGGCTATTTCCCTGTGAACCCGATTGATGACGCCCAAGACATCCGGTCTGAAATGCTCTCAACAATGAAACGTCTGGGCATGAAGGTTGATAAACACCACCACGAAGTGGCGTCTTGTCAGCACGAACTGGGCCTGATCTTTGGCTCGCTGACGCATCAGGCGGACGAGCTGCAAAAATACAAATACGTGATCCACAATGTGGCGCATGCTTACGGTAAATCCGCCACCTTTATGCCCAAGCCGATTTCCGGCGATAACGGCACTGGCATGCACGTGAACATGTCGATCTGGAAAGACGGCAAGCCGTTGTTTGCAGGCGACAAATACGCCGATCTGTCGGATCAGGCGCTGTGGTTCATCGGTGGCATTCTGAAACACGCCAAATCGCTGAACGCGTTTACCAATCCTGCGACCAACAGCTACAAACGCCTTATCCCTGGCTTCGAGGCGCCGGTTCTGCGCGCCTATTCGGCCTCTAACCGGTCGGGCTGTGTGCGTATTCCGTGGACTGAATCGCCCAAGGCAAAACGTGTCGAGGCCCGTTTCCCTGATCCGGCTGCCAACCCGTACCTGTGCTTTGCCGCCCTGCTGATGGCTGGCCTTGACGGCATCAAAAACAAGATTGATCCGGGACCTGCATCTGACAAAGACCTCTATGATCTGCCACCAGAAGAGCTGGCCGGCATCCCGACTGTTTGTGCATCGCTTCGCGAAGCGCTGGACGAGTTGGAAGCCGACAATGATTATCTGCTGGCCGGTGACGTGTTCACCAAAGACCAGATCGAGAGCTATATGGACCTGAAATGGGACGAGGTTTACGCCTACGAGCACACACCACATCCAATTGAATACAAGATGTATTACAGCTGCTAAAGCAGTTGCGGGCCTTCGTCCGCACCACGAAAATATCAAAGGGCGCTCAAATCGGGCGCCCTTTTTTTGCTTTCCGCCAGTCGTATCTGTGTGACTACAGCGAAATTACTGCGCCCGTTCCAGCGCCTGCTCCAGATCGGCAATCAGATCGCGCACATCCTCAATGCCGACCGACAACCGCAACAGGTTCGGGGCGACCAGTGAAAGTGGGCCCTCTACCGTTTTACGATGCTCAATCAGGCTCTCGACCCCGCCCAATGATGTCGCTGGGGAAAACACCTGCGTATATCGGGCCACATCGCGTGCAGCGTCCTCGCCATCCTTAATCAGCAATGACAGCATCCCGCCAAAGCCGTCCTTCATCTGGCGACACGCCACGTCATGCCCCGGATGTGATGGCAACCCGGGGTAAAGCACGGTCTCGACCATCGCGTGGCCCTCAAAATGTTTGGCGATTGTCAGTGCGTTTTCCGAGGCCCGCTCATATCGCAGATAGAGCGTGCGCATGCCGCGGATCAGCAGCCATGCGTCGAACGGGGCCATGATCGAGCCCTGCAATATGCGCACCTGACTCAACTCATCGAGCAATGCCCCTTCTTTTGCCAATGACAAAACCCCGCCTGTGATATCCGAATGCCCATTCAGGTATTTGGTCGCGGATTGAAAGGCGATGTCCGCCCCCAACCCTAGCGCATTCGTCGTAACAGGGGGTGAAACGGTGCAATCAACCGCCAGCAATGCGCCCACATTATGGGCAATTTCGGCGGCCACCGCGATGTCGATAATATCCCAGCTCGGGTTGGTCGGGCTTTCGATCCAGACCAGTGCGGTATCTTTGCGCACAGCATCCCGCAGCGCGTCCGCTTTGGTGGCGTCGAATAATGTCACCTGCAGCCCCCGCTTGGCCTCTAGTCGGCGCACCCATGCAAGACCGCCATGATACATAACTTGCGGCAACACCACGTGGTCGCCGTTTTCCAGCGTTTCAAACAGCGCCACAAACGCCGCCATTCCGGAACCGAACAACAGGGACGCCGCACTCCCGTCCAGACTGGCAATGACCGTTTGGGCCTGCACCGTGGTCGGGCCACCGTTGCGCCCGTAAACATATCCGTTGCGCAGTTCGTAATCGCTATCTCGTGCAAACGTCGAAGACAGCTCGATCGCGGGCACCACAGCGCCGGTTTCGTCATTCGGATGGTGCATCGCCTGCACGGCGCGGGTGGCTGGTGACAGGTTCAGCTGGCTGGGTGGTTTTGACATGCGTTTTCCTTTTATCGATACCCAACCGTGCGCAAATAATCCCGCGAATGCAAGCACCGGATGTTGTTTGCATCCGCCCATTTCGGGCATTGTGCCAAGGGTATTTTGCTATTTGACTTTTGCCACGCTACAGTCGGCGCGTAATGATTAAGGGAGGACAATATGTCCGGTAAATTTTCAACATCCATGATAGCCGTTGGCATAGCGATAACCATTTTCGCCGCCCCCGTTCAGGCCGCAAAATGCGGCAATACGTCATCAGGATTCGAGGCCTGGAAAACCGCCTTTGCCAAAGAGGCCAAAGCGGCCGGTGTTGGCAAGCGCGGTCTGGCCGCATTGGCCGCCACCACATACGCCAAACGCACCATTTACGCGGATCGAAACCAGAAAAGCTTCAAATACAGCTTGGCCAAATTCATGCAGGTGCGCGGGGCCGACACCATCGTTGCCCAAGGGCGGCGCAGGATCGCCAAGAACCCGACTTTTTACGCCAACCTTGAGAAAAAATACGGCGTGCCAGCGGCTGTGATCGTGGCCATTCACGGTATGGAAACAGCTTTTGGCAGGGGCATGGGCGACAGCAATTTGATTTCCGCCGCCGCCACGCTCGCCTACGATTGCCGGCGCTCGGATTTCTTTACCCCGCATATTATGGCTGGGCTAAAACTGGTTGATAGCGGCACGGTGTCATCCCAATCTATCGGGGCAAAACACGGCGAATTGGGCCATACCCAGTTTTTGCTGGGCAATGTTCTGAAGTACGGCGTGGATGGCAATGGAGATGGGCGTCTGGACATGACCAATATGGCTGACGCGCTGACCAGCACCGCCAATTACCTGCGCCAAAAGGGCTGGAAACCCGGTAAGGGCTATCAGGAAGGCCAGCCAAATTTTCGCGTGATTCAGGAATGGAATGCGGCGGGCGTTTACCAAAAAGCGATTGCGATTATGGCCGGCAAGATCGAGGGCTAGCGGCCCTCACCCACAAATTTCAGATAAGGGAGCGGCTGACGCTCCCTTTTTCTTTGGCTCAGCGTAAAATCCGTGCATACTGCTGACAATTCATTTTATTGACCAAGGAAATTACCAATGACACAGCTTTCAGACCAGCAAGAAACCCTGTGCGCCTCGATCAAAAAAGGCGCCATCATCGGCGGGGTGATCCTTGGCGTGATTGTGGCAGCACTTGCCTATTGGTTATTGGGCGGTCAGGACGGCATGATCCGTCAGGGTGGCGCTGCGTTGGCCGGATTACTGGCGGCGGGCGGAGTCTATCGCAAATCCATGTCATCAGGGGCGGCGGGTGCAAAATGCGCCAAATGCAACGCTGCATTTAGCATCTCGCGCACGGACAAAGCCGAGATGTTGGTGAAATCCGAGGCCCGCGAGAGCCGCAAGGAGCTGGAAAACGGCGATACCGAAATCACCACATGGCTGGAAGAAGTGTATGACGTTGACGACACCTACACCTGTTCCAAATGCGCCGACGTTAGCCATAAAAAATACCAGGACACGCGCAAACGCGACGAGCAGACCGTGGTTAAATCGGCGGGGAAAAAGGGCGCGGATTCGGGCAAATCAAACGGCCGTGGTAAGGCAAAACAATCCAGTGGCAATTCACAGCGCAAAGGCTAATTGACGAAGGTCTGCGCCAAAACGGTCTTCATCCAGCGAATGTATTGCTGATTTGACCAGCCGCATTCAACGGTCAATTGCTCCCACGTCTGGAATGACAACAGCACCCACATCATTTCTGTGGCGGTCGAATCAGTCCAGCCCGCCGCAAGTTTTCCTTCGGATTTCAGTGCTGCCACGATGCCACCACACCCGTCGCGGTGGCATGACATGCACTCATCCCATGCGGCTTCGGCCGCGCCATCCGTTTCACGAACCGCTAACAACGCCCCCGCCAAACCGTGTATTTCTGGCAGGTAATTCCCCCAAACATCGACATAGGCGTCCATCATCTCGATGGCGTTTTTTGCCTCAGCCACCGATAGAAGACCTTGATCCAAGCCTTTGATTTTGTCTACATATTTCGTTGTTTCGCTTAGCAATTCAACACGCGTCGCAAAGTGCAGGTACACCGCCTGACGCGATATGCCCGCGGATTTGGCAATATCGCTCATCCGCACGCCAACGCCGCGGCGTTCCTCCATCAGCTTCCATGTTGCGTCCAGGATTTTTGTGCGGGTATCGGGGGTGTTACTTGACATAGTGTAAAGTAATATCTATCCCTCCGCGGCATGTCAATTGACACGGTGTCAAGCTGACGCAATTCAGGAGAAAAAACATGGCCCCAACTTGGTTACTAATCATGTGCGAGATAGCAGTGATCGGCACGATGCTCGTGTCTGGACTGTTTCTGACCTTCTCCAGTTTCCTGATGCGCTCGCTGGCGCTATCGCAAACGGCTGCTGGCATAGAAGTGATGCAAGTCATCAACCGCGAAATCTGGAAATCCATATTCATCGCACTATTATGGGGGTTCATCCTGATCACGGCGGGGCTGGCAGGCTACGCCTACCTATACATCCCCGGCCCTGCGACGACCTATATGATCACCGGTGCCGCGCTCTATTTTTTCGGAGTGTTTGTGTTGTCATATCTTTTCAACATCCCGATGAATAACCATCTGGATGCGCTGGCCTATGACAGCAATCAGGCCGCCACCTATTGGCGCAACACCTACCTGCCGCGCTGGACATTCTGGAACTACCTGCGCGCTCTGACCAGCGGCGGGGCCGCCATTTGTTTTCTGGCTGCCACCGCGCTACTGGCCCAAGGGGGCTAGGAACATGCACAGGCAGCGCAAGGTTCTGGTGGCTTACGACAGCCGTCACGGCAGCACCGCAGAAATGGCACAAACAATGGCCGGGGCGCTGTGCAGTGACAATGTGGTAGCGGTGGCCAAATGGGTCGGGCATATCACTGATATAGATGAATATAATGCGATCATCATCGGCAGCGCCATCCGGTATGACAAATGGCTGCCCGAGGCGACAGATTTCGTTGTGCGCCACCAGCCAGCCCTGCAACAGATGCCCGTTTCCCTGTTTTTCACCTGCATGGCACTGTCCGGCAAATCGGAAAAGGCCACGGCGCAGGCTGCTGAATATGCAGCGAAAATTGCTGCCCTGCTCTCGCGGGTTTCAGCAACGGACGTCGGACAATTCGCAGGGGCACTGGATTTTGGCAAAATACCGTTCCCCACTCGCCTGATTGCTAGGCTCATCTTTGTTTTCTTACACGTCAAACAGGGGGATTACCGCGATTGGCAGCCATTCGTCACTGGACCGAAACACGCACAATCAACACCAAAACCAACCACCAACCTATCAGAAAAGGATCATCACAATGAAAATTGCAGTCTTCGGTGCCACCGGAAAAATCGGCCAGAACATCATCGCTCAAGCCCTTGAAACCGGGTATGAAATCACCGCCTTTGCCCGCAGTCCGGACAAAATCTGCGCGCCACATAAAAACCTTCGGGTGGTCAAAGGCGATGTTCTGGACTTCACCGCGGTAAAAACCGCTATCAAAGAACAGGATGCGGTAATTTGCGCGTTGGGGATGCCTTTATTCAACAAAGACAGGCTGCGTGAAAACGGCACGAAAAACATCGTCCGCGCGATGAAAGAACTCGGAGTAAAGCGCCTCGTTTGTTTGTCTGTGCACGGTGTTGGCGACAGCTATTCCATGCTGCCACTGTCCTATAAATACCTGATCATGCCGCTGTTTTTCCGCCACATCCTTGCCGATCATAAGGCACAAGAGGCGCTGATTAAAAACAGCGATCTGGACTGGGTTATTACCCGCGCGGTGAATTTCACCAAAGGCCCGTATACGGGCGATTACAGACACGGATTTAGCGCCGAAAACAAGCCTGCAACGCTAAAAATATCACAATCCGATTTGGCCGATTTCATGCTGAAACAGATCACGGAAAATCAGTATCTGCGCCGGACACCCAGCATCGCTTATTAGCCCTGCGCACCTAAACCTAGACAATCACACGACATATCAAGAAGGAACCATAAGATGAAAAACTCGTTTTTGCTAAAAACCGTACTGTTTATTGCAGGTCTGATAATCACCGGTATCGGCGGGGTCGAACTGTTCACCCCAGTTGGTTTTCACGCCACTTCAGGCATCGCGCTTGGTGATGATATCAACCTGATGAATGAAATGCGCGCACCGGGTGGGGCGTTACTGGCCCTTGGTTTGCTGATCATTGCAGGCGCATTTATACCGGTTCTGACCTTTACCGCGATCATCGTCGCAACCATGCTATACCTGTCCTACGGGTTTTCCCGCGTGTTAAGCATCGCGTTTGACGGCATGCCAGATACGACACTTTTGCAGGCAACCGGACTGGAAATCGCGATCGGCCTGATTTGCGCTTTCAGCCTCGTTCGGTATCGGGTCAGCAGTTAACCTATGCCACGGTAAACTGCCCCATCATTCCCAGATCCTCGTGTTCCAGAATGTGGCAGTGATACATAAACGGGTGGTCCGCATCGGCCTTGCGGTCCACCTGCACCAGCAGTTCCGCCGTGCCATTGACCAACACCACGTCCTTCATCCCCATGCGGCCAAAATCCACCTTTTGCCCGTTTAACGACAGCACCTGAAACGAGCAACCATGCACATGGAACGGGTGCGCCATTTCACGGGTCGACACCTGCCATATCTCGGCCTCGCCCAGCCGCATTTTTTCATTGATCACGCCCATATCCATCGACGCGCCGTTAATGGCCATACCGTGGCCGCCGCCCATCATGCCGCGCATACCCATACCTCTGGGCATCATATCAAGGCTGAATTGACGTCGCCGCACAGGCTCGCCAAAGGCAGGCACCGGTGCGCCCGCCAGCGTTTTAGACAGGGCCGTCACCCCGCCCGAACGGGTTTGATCAACAGCAAAGGTCATCACCTCGAACACACCGCCATCGCCCACAGGCTCGGGCACAGCGCCGCGCATCATCCCCATCATGCCGCCACCCATACTGCCCATCATCGTGTTGTTATCAGGGGCGGACAGCAAACGCGCCGCCGCACCATCGCTGAAATCGACAACGATCTCGGCCCGCTCCGCCGGAGCCAGTGTCAGGGTGTTCATCGGCATGGGGGTCGGCAGCAGACCGCCGTCGCTTGCCACTTGGTAAAACTGGCGGCCATCCTCGAACCCAAAGTGAAATATCCGCGCGTTCGATCCGTTCAAAACCCTCAGCCGCACCATCGCGGGCGGCACAGTAGCTTGCGGGCGGATCGCCCCGTTCACCAGTATTTCGCTGCCCCGATACCCCATCATCCGCGTCGGCCCTTGCGGTGCATATAGCATCTGGCCACTGTTATCAAAAATCCGGTCCTGCACCACCAGCGGGATGTCATCCTTGCCATAGTCACTGGGCAGTTCCGACGCAGCCGCATCAGGATCATCCACGATCAGCATCCCCGCCAGACCGAACCACACATGGGTCGCGGTGCGTTGATGGATATGTGAATGATACCAAAGTGTTGTGGCAGGCTGGTCTATGTCCAGTGCTGCCTCCATAACCTCGCCATTGGCAATCGGGCTGTGCGGGCCACCGTCCTGATTGCCATCAATATGCATCCCGTGCCAATGCACCGTCACCGGCTCGTTAATCCGGTTACCAAGGTTCAGACGCGCGGTTTCACCACGGTTCACACGGATTACAGGGCCTAAAAACCCCTGCCCGTAACCCACCGTCACCGTCTCGCGCCCCTCAATGATTTTACTGCGGGCCGCCATTGCATCCAGCGCCACCGGACCGCCACCACCACGCAGATCCAGAACATCGGGGATCGGCAGCGCCTTGCCCCCCGTCGCTGCCATTGCCCGCCCGATGATCGCAGGCGTCATAACCGCCACTGAAGCCGTGCCTAGAAAGTGCCTTCTGGATATCCGCATATTATCATTCCGCCCTGTTGTTTCCAGCCGCTTACACGGCACGCATCCCTACTATAACGCGGCAATTCGAGATTCCTGTCGGAAATTTTCACAATCACGTCAGCCGTCAAGCCAGCAGCCGCGAATAGAGCAACAACCCCTGCCCCGTAAGCGCCCGATGCACCGGCCCCCATGCCGCGTTAAACGCAAAGCCATCCATCCGGCCCCCGCGCGCAATTTCGCCCAGCGATCTGCGCCCGTCTATCAGCGCAATCAATGGTGCCGAGGATTTAGGCAGCTCCAGCACCAGCTTCTCCGCCCCGACCGTCAGTCGCAGCCGCCCTTTGCTGGCCACCTCGCGCGCCACCGCTTGCGGCGCACCTGCCTTTAGATGCGGGATCAACGCGGGGTCGGTTCCGGCGACCGCTGCGGTCTTCGCGCCTTTCAACACCGCATATCCGACATGGGTTTTGATCGTGCCGCGCAGTTTTTCCGCCACCGCCATGGATTTTTCCGGATCATCAGGCGCGTTCACCGCCTCGCCCAGTAAATCCGACGGATTATACATCGCGGGCTGGGTGAACGACGACAGGCGCAGCCCAGCAACATCCAATGTCTCCAGTAAAGTTGCCACATCAAACGGACGGTCCTGACTGTGCAACAGCAAATCATAAAATCCTGCATCGCCCTGTTGGTGGTCCAGAACATGCTGGTTGCGCAAAAACGGGTGCGATTTGGGCAGCTTGGCGAACACCGCCTTGGCCTGTTTCAGGCGTTCCTCGGGAGGCAACCCGTCAAACAGCACCCCGAACGCCTCTTGCAACGGATAAACCCCGCTGCGTCCGTAGGGGGCATAAACCATAAACCCAAGCCCGCCATCAGGGGCCAAAGCCTGCGCCAGCGCCTCAAACCCCGCCTGTGGCTCCGGCAAATGATGCAACACACCGCAGCAGTCGATATAATCGAACGACCCCATATCGGGGGCATCCAGCAGGCTGCCGGTTATGAAGGTGATATTCTTCAACCCGCGCACCGCCGCCCGTTCCTCGGCAATTTTACGCGAAGCGCGGGACATGTCGACATAGGTGATCTGATAGGGTCGCTTGGCCGTGGTCAACACCTGCGCCATCTGGATCAGCGCATCCCCCGTGCCGCCCCCCGCCACCAGCGCACGCAAAGGTTTGCGCCAATCCCGCTTGCCGCCAAACACGTGGTGATCAATTTCCAGCGGATGCGAGGGCGATCCGGTGATCAGCCGCTTGGCCTCGTCCGCGGGGTCACGTTCAGGGTATGGGTATGCCTCGTATTGGGCCGCAACGTCGCTCATGGAAATCCCTTCAGGCGGTGGGGATGGATGTATCGACCAATGTGGCTGCCTGATCCGCAGTCAGGCTTTCGCGCCTAATCTGATAGGTATGGATCGAAAACACAATCGCATCCGTGTTGGCAAGGCGCAGGATGGTCTGGCGTTCGGACCGGATATAGGGCGTATCCTGCCCGCCCCTTTCCCGCGCATCGTCAATGCTGCGGGGCTGATACAGCGTCGGGTCGACATAGAACAGCGCATTGGCCCGCCACAGGGGTTGTTCTGGGCGCACCATGTCAAACATCCGCTGCACCCGTTTGGCCATATCGTCGTCATAACTACCAACCGGCACGTGGATCATGGTCAACGGCTGCATGAATTTTTCCGACAGGGTCCAACTGGCCGGAAAACACAGCAAAGCCCCCGTCAGCACATGTTCCTCGCCCTGCTTTTGCAGGATACAGAAATCCTCTTGCACCAGTTGGCCAAGGCTGCGCAACGGATCGGCATAATCCAGCACCACGTTCACCCCGTCAGGCCGCGTCACGGCACCCATAGCCACCTTGAACCCGTCAATCCCGCGCAACTCGTCAACCACCCGCGACAGCAGCTCCTCGCCCGCCGCCCGCGCGCCATCGTCCAGCGCCAGTACTTCATGCGGGCGGGCGCCGATCAGCCGCGCCTTTTCCGCCAGTTGTGCGTCGTAAGCATCATCAATCTGCAACCAGTCCCCCGCCGCGACCGGCTGTAGCCCCGGCATCCGGAGCAAGGCGCGGTCAGACCACGGGGTGTAGGGCAAACATGATTGCAGGATCGGCATTACCCGTTAACCGCGCCGTATACATTATCCAGAAGATGGGCAAAATCTGCCGCATTCAGCGTATCAAACTCCCGACTGGCATCCTTGATCTCTTGGCCATGTTGCGGCGTGATCAGCCCGTCTGTCAGCAGATCAAACTTGGCCTCGAGTTCGGCATCCGACAGCGGATCATCCGCATCGCCCTTGGGCGTTTTGGGCTCGGATTGCAGCTCGCGCCCGTCCTTCAGATAAAGCGTCACATCGGCCCAGCGTTTGCGGGTGGATATTTCGGTGTAATGCGCCGTTTCCACCAGTTCTGTAGCCTGTGCCAGCCGCTGAATTGCCGGATCATGCAACACGTCGTCCAGCAATTCATCACGCCCGATTTTACCGCGCACCGCCATCATCGCAGCGGGGTAAACGATGGAATAGGTCAACTCGTCCATGTTTTTCGGGGCAGCACCCGCCAGCCGTGTCGCATTGTGAAACGTCTGTATCCGCATCCGTTCTATATCGGTGTGAACCAGACCATGCACCTGCATCAATTCCTCAATCGCGTCCAGCGCCGGATGCGCCCAGCGGCAAACGGGGTAGCGTTTGTAATGGGTTTCCATCACCTCCCAGCGGCTGCCCAGATCATCCCACCACGGCTTCACCTCGTCACTCTCGGCGGTAATCGCAGGCGCGCCGGTGAACCCCATCTGCGCCATATAGGCCGCCGCAACCCCAGTGGGCGCACCCCAGCCAACGCCATCGCGCAGCATGGTCGGAAAATCAATGCAGCGCATCATCTGGCTGCGCGGGCCGTGGTATTCGGCGATGCCTGCGGCGTGGCGGATGCCCTCGCCATCCAGTCCCAGCATTCTGGCCGTTGCCGACGCCACACCAACCGCGTTCCAAGCACCGGATGTGTGGTAATCAGGAACCGTTCCGTGCATCGCAAGGCCCGAGCGGTAGCCAACCTCGTAGGCCAGCACCATCGCCAGCATGAAGTCCTGCGCACTCATTGTCTGCCCCGCCCCGCGTCGTTCCTCCATCACCGCCAGAAGCGCCGGAAACACGGCAGAACCCGCATGGCCCTTGGCCGGTGAAAACCCGTCATGCGCATCAATGGAATCGATCATAAATGCACCGGCAAAGGCCGCGCCCGCCGGCGATACCCGCCGCCCGTCCATGATCATCCGCGCCCTTGGTTTGTTATCCGGCGCATTCCAGAATTCATCGGCATAACGGCGCACAATGCCCGATATTTCAGTGGTCGAGCCGATTACGGCGACGCCGATTGTGTCCATCAGACTGCGTCGCATCACCTTGCGCACACCCTCGGGGATGTCGGCATAATCGGTATTCGTCATGAAATCCGTGAAACTCTGGGTCATATCGGGCCTCTTTCTCCGGTGGGGTTCCTAGTCAGGATGCAACGTGTGCACGAAGGTTAATCCCCCGAATCCGACCAAAACACGTCGCAATCATACATACACAACTCATAAACCGCACCCACACTGATCAGCAAATGCAGGGAGGCACAGCATGGAAACCCATTACCGCGATACGCGCAAAATTGACCCAACCAAAGGCGACCGGTTGGGCGATGGCACCCCGAATGATGCGGACCGTATTGAAATTGGCCCGACCCAGCTGGCGTTTGGCGAATGGCAGGCCGCAGGTCTGACCCTGCCCAATCTGGCCGCGATGCGCGAACACCGCTGGAAACGCCTGACCCAGCATATCGTTGATCGGGACTATGGCGCGTTGCTGATTTTTGACCCCCTGAACATCCGCTATGCCACCGACACCACCAACATGCAGCTGTGGAACACCCACAACCCGTTTCGCGCCCTGCTGTTATGCGCCGATGGTTACATGGTGCTGTGGGACTATAAAAACTCGCCGTTTCTGTCCGAATATAACCCGCTGGTGCGCGAGGTTCGATCCGGCGCTGATCTGTTTTATTTTGATCGCGGCGACAAACTGGATGTGGCGGCCGATGCATTTTCAAACGAGGTGCGGGCGGTGGTCGAGGCCCATTCAGGCACCAACAAACGTCTGGCGGTCGACAAGATCATGCTGCACGGGTTGCGTGCGCTAGAGGCGCAAGGGTTCGAGATTATGGAGGGCGAGGAGCTGACCGAAAAGGCCCGCGCCGTGAAGGGGCCTGACGAAATCCTCGCCATGCGCTGCGCCTCGCACGCCTGCGAAGTGTCTGTCGCGGCAATGGAGCAGGCCGCACGCGAAGGGGTGCCGCAGGGCAACATGTCCGAGGACGACATCTGGGCGGTGCTGCATGCTGAAAACATCCGGCGCGGTGGCGAATGGATCGAAACCCGCCTGCTGACCTCGGGTCAGCGCACCAACCCGTGGTTTCAGGAATGCGGCCCGCGCATTGTGCAGGATAACGAGATCGTGGCCTTTGACACCGATCTGATCGGGTCATACGGTATCTGTGTCGATATTTCCCGCACCTGGTGGATTGGGGATGCCAAACCGACAAACGCGATGGTCTATGCGATGCGCCACGCGCACGAGCACATCATGACCAACATTGAAATGCTGCGCCCCGGTGTTTCGATCAAGGAGTTGTCGATGAACGGCCACAAGCTGGACCCGGTTTTTGATAAATGGAAATACGGCTGCAAAATGCACGGGGTCGGGCTGTGTGATGAATGGCCGCTGGTGGCTTACGCGGATCAGCATGTTGAAGGCGCGTTTGATTACGAGCTGGAGGCGGGCATGGTTTTATGTGTCGAGGCATTGGTGGGCGAGGATGGCGGGGCGTTTTCGATCAAGCTGGAGGATCAGGTGCTGATCACAGAGGATGGATACGAGAACCTGACGACATATCCGTTTGATGCGGCGTTGATGGGGGAATGAGTGGGGTTGCGCCGCCTTACGGCGTTGCGCCTAAGCGCTTTGACCCTGCGGGCCAAAGCGCCAGTGCCTGCGGCGCAGGTATATCCAGCGGTTTGCATTTAATGATGGATAGGGCACCAGAAGTCGCCCACTCTTGGGGTGAATTCTGGTTCAAGTGAATGCAAATTGCTGTTGGGCAAGAAGAAAGGGGAGGCGCGTCACCCTTTAACGGATATAAAACCGCGCTAGAACCCCGTTATGGTCTGATCCAAGTTGTGGACGTTTCCATGTATCGGCAGGGTGCGCGTTTTTGTTAATCAGCACATGATCAATCGGCAGGGAATAGTATTTCCCAAGCCAAAGGGTATATTTGGGTGCCCCAATACGCTGCGTATCTGTGGCGGCTGTAATGCTGCGCATTGTATGGGACCACGGCACCATGTTGAAATCTCCGCCCAGAACCACTGGCCCCTCTAGCGCTGCAAGCAGCGGCACCAGCGCCCTAACCTGCGCCGCCTGCCCCTTCGGATATGGCCAATGTAGATGCAGCGACACCACCCAGACAGGGCCATCCGGCGTTTCAACCTGCATCGCCGCCATACCGCTGGATACCTCGCAACGTTCTGACCCCGCAACCATCGGCCAACGCGAAGCAACCGCAACGCCGCCCACACCTGCAAACGGGCAAAACACCTGTGCGGGGTACTGTTCTTTCAGGTTGGCGAGGATGGGCAAGTTGTTCTGACTGACTTCTTGCAAGGTGACAAAATCGGGGTCGGGCTCCAGAATATCATCCTGCAACGGCACCGTTGATGGCATATCAAAGCGCATATTCTTTTGATACAGCGCATAGGGCGCGTCCAGCGCCACCGAAAATGCCAGCTTTGGTGCAAGCACCGTATAGGCCGACCAGACCACCAGCACAGCCGCGGCCACACCTGCCCGCTTTGGCCCGAACCGCCCCATTAGCAAGGCCAATACCCCACCGACCACAGCCAGCGGGCCGCGAAACACTGCCAATGAATCCCCCAATGGATGAAGCGCACCCATATGGCTGCCAAGTAACAAAAGCAGCGGGATAAGAAATATTGGAGAAATCAAATGCCGCATCGTCAACTGGTCCAATTCATACTGTAGTGAAACATCAAACTGGGCGTCCTAATAAATCAATGCGGGCGCGTTCACAACCGCGCGTATGATATCACTCTGGCGTGAGTGCTGTGTCACATCCCTTGCGCATCTCTGCCGCGTCACCCATCCTAGGAAAAACACGAAACCAAAAGGGAATCTCCCCGATATGCCGACTGAACGCATCACCTTTGAGGGCCACAGCGGCCATCCGCTGGCCGCCCGCCTTGATATGCCGCAAGGCGATCATCTGGGCACAGCCCTGTTTGCCCATTGTTTCACCTGCTCCAAAGACATCCCCGCCGCGCGTCGCATCGCGGGCCGACTGTCGGCAATGGGGATCGCGGTGTTGCGGTTTGACTTCACCGGTCTAGGCCATTCCGAAGGCGAGTTTGAAAACACCTCGTTTTCCTCGAATGTTGATGACCTGATCAAAGCAGCCGACTATCTGGCGGACCGTGGCATGCCACCTGGTCTGATCATCGGCCACTCGCTGGGGGGCGCAGCGGTGCTCAAGGCGGCAGGGCAGATCGATAGCCTCAAGGCGGTTGTCACCATTGGCGCACCGTTTGATCCCGAACATGTCACCCATAATTTCAAAGGCGCTATTTCGGAAATTTGCAAGGAAGGCATGGCCGATGTCTGCCTAGGTGGGCGGCCCTTCAAAATCGCCCGCGAGTTTATCGAGGATATTTCCAAAGCCGAGCTAAAGCCCGCCATCGCCAATTTGAAACGCGCCCTTTTGGTGCTGCACGCCCCGCTTGACACCGTGGTCAGCATCGACAATGCCGCCGACATCTTTCAGGCCGCCAAACATCCCAAAAGTTTCGTGACGCTGGACGAGGCTGATCACCTGATCACCAAAGCATCCGACGCCGAATACGCCGCTGGCGTGATCGCCGCATGGGTCACGCGCTATCTGGACCTGACGCCGCCTGCCCCGCCCATAGGTGCCCCCGAAGGCGTGGTGCGGGTGCGCGAGGCCGACCCCGAGGGGTTCTTGCAAGACATCACCTCCGGCCCGTTGCACCACGCGCTGGCGGACGAACCGCTGGCCTATGGCGGCACCAACCAAGGCATGTCGCCTTACGGGTTTGTCTCCTCGGGGCTGGGCGCTTGCACCAGCATGACCATCCGGATGTATGCGCGGCGTAAAAAATGGCCGCTGGAATATGTCTGGGTCGATGTCACCCACGACAAAGTGCACGCACAGGACGCCGAAGCAGGGACCGCCGCGCAAAAGATCGACAGTTTCAGGCGTGAAATCCATCTGGGCGGTGATCTGGATGATGATCAGCGCAAACGTTTGCTGGAGATCGCCGACAAATGTCCGGTGCATAAAACGCTGGAACACAGCTCGCGGATTTTGACGGTGCTGGCGGAGTAGCGCCAATCAATAATAGAGTGAGGTGCAGCCCTTGGGCTGTGCCTCTCCGTTTTGTAGCGTCACTCTTCGGTCAGCCAGAACCCGTCGCCAACATACCACACATTCGGCGCGTCGATTGCGGGTCGCCCTAGATACATCTGGCCAAGCGACGGAACCTTGCCCTCTGCCGCCTTCAATGCGGATTTGAGCGCTGCTGCCTCGTCCGGTTTACGCGCCCCATTACAATGGTAAAACCCGCAGTTTCCGAGTGACGACACATGCGCATCACCCCCCCGTTTCTCAAGCAACAACATGAACCCCCAATGATCATCCGCTGTGAACGGGATCACGATGCGTCCGGAGTTTCCAAGGTTTGACAGCCAACATTCAGGAATATGGGTCGCACCCGCAAACACGATAACTGCATCAAGTTCTGGCAGGCTCCCGGCTTTGGTCGCATCGCCTGACAAAACCTCGACATGTCCATAGCCCGCAAGGTTGTCTTTGGCACGGCTGGCGAGAGCTTCGTCTATTTCATAGGCGATCACCCGTCCGCTGGGCGTCACCAGTTCGGCAAGGATCGCGGTGAAATATCCCACCCCTGCCCCGACCTGAAGCACGGTCGCACCGGGGCGGATATCCATCTGGTCCAGATAATAGGCCCAGAGCGACGGCAGCCCGTTGTTGATCTCAAGGTCATGATCAATGGAAACCAGAACATCGTGATAGATCTGATGCGGATCAGACGTGGCACTGATATAAGCGGGCCGATCAAACTGGCGTGGATGGATGCGCCATGGCCCCGCACCCAGATAATCTTCGCGCGGTATTTTGGCAAAGGCCGCTATGATCGCGGGATTATGAACCACCGGCGCCGCAATGCGCAAATCTTCGGCAAACCAGCTGCGTGCGTCTTTTATATCGTGCGTATTTTTCACAGAACCGTCTCCAGAAACGCAACAACCTCACCCGCCAGCCGCTGCTGAAATGCCGCACGCTCAAAGCCATCTGGGTCTTGGGAAGGTGGGAAGCCGGGGCTTCTCATCGCCTCGGGGAACGGGCTGAGGAACGAGAAATGTCCTGCGTTTTCAATCAGGTGGTGGGTGATCTGCGTTCTGTCAGGCACTTGGTCCAGCACCCGTGCTGCATGCTCCGGAGGGGTGAACACATCATGTTCGGCCTGATAGATCAGCATCGGCACAGTGACATTGGCCAATGAGCCATCCGGCGCAAACCACGCCGTGGCCGGTGCCATCAACACCAACCCACGCACCCGCTCATCGGGCAACACCGGCACCTTGCGTTTTGCAGCGTTCCAGACCTGCCCGCCCGCCACCGCCAGCGCCGTGTAGCCGCCCATCGAGTGGCCGATCACCGCCACCTGATCCGTCAGCACAGCGCCTGACAGAATTTCGTTGCCCGCAATATCATCAATACACAGGCTGATATGGCGCGGGCGCAGTTCCAGATTGCGGGTTTTGCCCTCGAGGAAATTGTCATCACGGTTGTTGCCGAAATGCTCGGGCATCAGCACCACATACCCCGCCTCGGCCAGCGCTTGGGCCAGCGTCAGATATCCCAGCCGATTGCCACCGGAGCCGTGCGAGATGATCACAACAGGGAACAGCCCCGCAGCCACCAGCGCGTTTAGCCCTGCGGTCACGGTGAAGGGGCCTAATTCATATGTGCCATGCGCATCCGCTGCCGGATACATCACAAACACCGGAAAGCCGATATTGGCCTGATGGTCCCAGACGCGGATATGCTGGCAGCCAACGTTTTTCATTGTTCTTTGCCTTTAAATGACAAAGGCGCAGCCATTGGCCATGCCCTTTGGAAATTAATCATTTCCGGATTTAACCGCGGGCGCGACCGACCAGTTTCCACAATGTCGGCAACAAAACCGCCGCCAGCGCCAGCTTCACAGCATCGCCAATCAGGAACGGTGTCAAACCCCACGCAAGGATCGGTTTATCAAAACCGTAAAGCGCACCCAGCCACAAGACACCCGGCACATAGATCAGTGCATTGCCGATCAGCATGGCAGCAGCCATTTTAACCGGAGAGCGGTCCCAGCCACGCGCCGCCAATAGACCCAGCGCAACCGTTGCCAGCACAAAGCCAACCAGATAGCCGCCAGTGCTGCCCATCATATATTCCAACCCGTTCAGATCAGCGGTGGATTTAGCAAATACGTCAAAGCCCAACATGCCGACCAGCATATAGCCAAAGATCGTCACCAGCCCCAAACGCGCGCCGTATGCAGCACCAATGGTCAGCACCGCGAATGTGCCCATCGACATCGGAACCGGCAACATTGGCACCATGATTTTGGCTGACACTGCTAGTGCCGCGATTCCCGCCGCGACCAGCGCCGCTTGTTTCACACGCAGGGCTGTGCCCTGATCCGCGCCAAATACCTCTGCCAGAACCCGATTTGTAGCTGTAAGCGCCATGTCGCCATCTCCTGTTTATGTAAACTTAGCGCCTTTTTGCCCCAGCCCTGCCCTATAGGCAAGGTAAACCTTGCTGCCTTGCCTATGGCCGACTAATACAAGCGACATCTGCACCCAACATATAAGGCTCTGTCATGATCCCCCGTTATTCCCGCCCCGATATGGTTGCCATCTGGTCCCCCGAAACAAAGTTCCGCATCTGGTACGAGATCGAGGCACACGCCTGCGATGCGCAAGCCGCCATCGGTGTGATCCCGCAAGCCAATGCGGATGCGGTGTGGAAAGCCAAGGATGTGGAATTCGATGTGGCGCGGATCGACGAGATCGAGGCTGTCACCAAACATGACGTGATCGCTTTTTTGACCCATCTGGCGGAAATCATCGGCAATGACGAGGCGCGCTTTGTGCATCAGGGCATGACCAGCTCCGACATACTGGACACTTGTTTCAATGTGCAATTGGTGCGGGCCTCTGACATCCTGATCAATGGCATGGAAAACCTGCTGGCCGCCCTGAAACGCCGCGCGATGGAGCATAAAATGACCATCCGCATTGGTCGGTCCCACGCGATCCATGCCGAGCCGACTACAATGGGCCTGACATTCGCGCGTTTCTACGCCGAAATGGACCGCAACCTGACGCGCCTGAAGGTGGCGCGCGACGAAATCTCGACCGGGGCTGTTTCCGGCGCGGTTGGCACATTTGCCAATATTGATCCATCGGTCGAGGCGCATGTTTGCGAGAAAATGGGCCTGAACATCGAGCCGATCAGCACGCAAGTGATCCCGCGCGACCGCCATGCGGCGTTTTTTGCGGCACTTGGCGTGGTTGGCAGCAGCATTGAAAACATCGCCATCGAAGTACGCCATATGCAGCGCACCGAGGTTCTTGAGGCCGAGGAGTTCTTCTCCAAGGGGCAAAAAGGCTCAAGCGCGATGCCACATAAACGCAACCCTATTTTGAGCGAAAACCTGACAGGTCTGGCCCGTCTGGTGCGCATGGCCGTGGTACCGGCGATGGAAAACGTGGCCCTGTGGCACGAGCGCGATATTTCGCACTCGTCCGTCGAGCGCAACATCGGGCCCGATACCACCATCACGCTGGATTTCGCACTGTTCCGGTTGACAGGCCTGATTGATAAGCTGGTGATTTACCCAGACAACATGCTGGCAAATATGAATAAATTCCGCGGGTTGGTGCATTCGCAGCGTGTGCTGCTGGCCCTGACCCAAGCAGGTGTTTCGCGCGAGGACAGCTATTCAATGGTGCAGCGCAATGCGATGCGGGTTTGGGAGCAAGGCGCTGATTTCATGACGGAATTGTTGAATGATGCGGATGTGGTAGCGGCACTTGGCAAGGACGGGATCGAGGACAAGTTTGATCTGGGGTACCACACTAAACATGTGGATACGATTTTTGCGCGGGTGTTTGGCTAGGTTTAACTCACAACACTAAAAGGGCCCCGATGATGGGGCCCTTTCGTATTTCCGTGCGTGGATTGGGGTTCCTACCGGTCAGCACCGTTTTCCGCGGCGCGGAGTTCGGCGAAGATAGCCGCAGCGACTGCACTCTGGCCGCCCTTTGATGACATGTTTTCATCCGAACCGGCCAGAATAGGCAGACCGCGTGTGCCTGTGTCTTCGGCATCCAGCTCGGCAAAGATTTCAGCGGCACGGGCGCTGACGCCGTTGTTGTCACTGAAATAAACCCGTGTGCCAGAGCCTGTATCAGACGCTGCAAAGTGCAGTGCCACGTCTTGGGCGACAGTGTTTTGACCAGCAGCAAATGCTGGAGCGGCAAGGGAAAGGGCGATGGCGGTTGTCAGTGCGATACGTTTCATTTCAGTGTTCCTTTTCAAGGGTTTAAGTTTTGTCTGTGTGGGGCGTCAGTGCCTCCGATAACCTAGATTTAAGGATGAACGGCCACTATCTCAACGCACAGACCCGTGAGGTAACGCGTGCGTGTGTGCGTGTGCGCACATTAATCTGTTCGGGTCAATGAGACAACGTTTTCAGGATAGCGGGCTGCGCAAATCAGGCCGCCATGTTTTAAAATTTTGCGGTCGCGGTGCAAATTGTAATAATTTCCACACGTATTCGGCCACTACTTGGAGCGCTATTAGAAATCTTGGGCAAATTGTTACAGAAAAACGTGATTTAGGATAATTTTCTGCATCATTTTCCCAATTGTAAGCTCACATTAACCGGTCTCTGTAATTTTGGGCAAACCCAGACCGGAGAAGAAACACGTGACCACCGCTTTGTCCCCGCAACTTGCAACCAGCTTTGACGCCCCCGCCCCTATGGCTATTGCGCCACTGGCACAAATATGCCGGCGCCAAAAGGCCGCGATAATCGTGCGGTTGGTATTGGCCGAGGGGACGGAATTATCACTGACCGATTTACCCGAGGTCATGCAACAGGACCTGACCATGCAAATGGGCTCAATGCGCAGTGTCAGCCGTGAAACAGTGGTGTCGGTGGTGGACGAGTTTATCACCGAACTGAACAGCATCGGTCTGTCATTTTCGGGCGGGCTGGAAGCGGCCTTGAACACGCTGGACGGGGCAATCAACCCGCAAATGGCCGAACGGTTACGCCGCGAAAGCGGGGTTAAGCGCGGCGGTGATCCTTGGGAGCGGATCATGGGGCTGGAGGCCGAGCGCCTGCTGCCGGTTCTTGAGGATGAAAGCATCGAGGTGGCGGCGGTGATGCTGTCCAAGCTGAACGTCTCGAAGGCGGCGGAATTATTGGGAATGTTACCAGGTCAGCAAGCACGGCGCATTACCTATGCGGTGTCACAAACCAGCGGGGTTACACCGGATGCGGTGCAACGGATCGGCCAATCACTGGCGACGCAGCTGGACAGCGTGCCGCTTCAGGCTTTTGACGACGGGCCGGTTGAACGGGTTGGCGCGATCCTGAACTTTTCGCCTGCCGCCACACGGGACGAAGTTTTAGCTGGCCTTGACGAGGATGATCAAGCTTTCGCCAACAAGGTCCGCAAGGCGATCTTTACCTTCGCCAACATCCCTGCCCGCATTGACCCGCGCGACGTTCCGAAAATCACCCGCGGTATTGATCAGGCCGTTCTGGTCACAGCGCTGGCGGCAGCACAAGCCGGTGAGTTGGAGGAATCGGTTGAATTTATCCTTGCCAACATCTCGAAGCGCATGGCCGAAGGCATGCGCGATGAAATGAGTGAACTGGGCAAGGTGAAAGAGGCGGACGGCGAAGAAGCGATGAGCGCGGTTGTCGCCGAAATTCGCGAATTGGAAGCGGCGGGCGAGGTGTTCTTTGTCGCCGAGGAAGAAGCTGAGTAAGCTTGCTGGCGTGACAGCCTGAACGGAGGCAGCCAACAAATCGCGGCTTCTTTCAGGCTTGCGCTGTGCCGTCCCCGCGCCTAGCGTGGGTTTATGGAGACAACAGGACGCCGCTGGCACGATATGGGCGGGCAGGATACGGACGCGCCGCTGCCCGAAGATCACGATTTCGCCCTTTGGGAAAAACGGGTGGATGCGCTGATGGTGCTATGCTCGACCAAAGGGTATTTCACCGTTGACGGATTGCGCCGCGCCATCGAGGATATGGGCGAAGCCGCCTTTGAAACCATGTCCTATTACGAGCGCTGGGTCGCGGCCGTGAACCAGAACATGATCGAGGCGGACGCCTATACATTGGCCGAGCTGGGTGAGCGGATGGAGCAGATCAAGGCGCGCGGCGCTACCTATGGCGAGGCCGCAGATGGGCAATGATCCTGCAAAGCAGCCGATCTTGCGCGCAGCAGACATCGCGGCCCAACCATTTGATTATCGCCACCCATTGGTGAATGATGCCAAACCGCGGATGTTTGCCATGTCACGCATGGCTGGATTAAACAATGCGGCAGTATCCCTTATCCACCTTGAGCAAGGCTTGTGTTCTTTTCCGGCCCATCGCCATCATAACGAAGAAGAGTGGGTTTATATCCTGTCAGGCCAAGGCACTTTGGCGCTCGATGGTGTTGACCATGCCATAAATACCGGCGATTTTGCAGCCTTCCCGCCGCGTGGTGCTGCCCATAAGCTGACGAATACCGGCGTTGAAGTATTAATCTATCTAACGGGTGGTGAAAACCTGCCATCCGAAACGGTTGATTTTCCTGAGTTGAACAAGCGTCTGATGCGGTCCGGCCATGACTATACCACGATGGAAATAGCACCGCTCGATGCCTTTACCCCCTATGACGCCATGTCCCGAATGAAGGATGTGCAAGATGGCTGAACAAGTCCGCGTCAAAACCATGATGCCGCCAGGCCATGTGCGCACCCCTGCATATTTGCGCGGCAAATGCGGGGTGATTGAACGAGAGCTGGGCGATTTCGCCAATCCGGAGCGGGCGGCGTATCGGCTAAAGAAAGAGATGCAGCCTCTTGTTCGGGTTCGGTTTTTAATGTCTGAAGTCTGGGGTGAAGCGGCAGAAAACCCGACGGATACGCTGGATGCCGAAATATACGCCCATTGGCTGGAAAAGGTGGAAATAGCAGATGCCACATGACCACCCCCACGACCACCATGATGATGATTTTCACCACAGCGGTATGAGCCCATCAGGCCACCCTTACCGCGAAGATGATGATCACCCCCTAACATATTGGCAAACCATGGAAATCGCCATGCGGGAACTGCTGATCGAAAAGGGCATCCTGACCCCTGCCGAAATTGCTGCCCAGATTGACGAGATGGATTCGCGCAGCCCCAGCAACGGGGCCGCGGTGGTGGCGCGGGCATGGAATGATCCGGCATTCAAAACCCGCCTGCTCGCGGATGCATCGATCGCCAGCCGCGAGATGGGCTATGACATCGGCCCCTTGCGCCTGATCGCGCTGGAAAACACCGCGGACACCCATAACATCATCGTTTGCACCCTGTGCTCGTGTTATCCTCGTAACCTGCTGGGCCTGCCGCCCGACTGGTATAAATCCCGCGCCTACCGATCCCGCGTGGTCAAAGAACCGCGCAAGGTTCTGGCCGAATTCGGCGTCACCCTGCCCGACGACACCACCGTCAGGGTGCATGATTCCACCGCCGATATGCGCTATATCGTGTTGCCCGCCCGCCCTGATGGCACGGATGGGTGGAGCGCGGATAAGCTGGCGGCCCTTGTTACCCGCGACAGTATGATCGGAGTGGGTGTTCCAAAACCCACCACCTGAAATCCCCCGGCTGACCTTGGCACGCTTGTGATCTGGTCATGGGGCATTTATGTCTGCCCTATCGAACAAACACCAAAGGACCATCATGGCGGACAAAGGCAAAGGCTGGGGCGATTATTTCATTGATCTGCTGATCCGCGCCTTATTCGCGCTGCTGCTGGCCCTACCCTATAAATGGCGCGTGCCAATGATGGGCTGGATCATGGCGCGGATTGTGGCCCCGCTTGCCGGATTCACCAAACGCATCCGTGAGAATCTGGCCTATACCTGTCCGGATATATCGTCATCCGAAGTAAAAAGCCTGTGTTATCAAGTTCCAAACAACGCGGGCCGCAGTCTGATCGAGATTTATTCAGGCGATGAATTCATTTCGCGGGTCAAGGAAACCCCGATAGAAGGCCCCGGGGCCGAGGCGCTGGCAAATGCCCATCGTGATGGCCACCCCGTGGTGCTGGTCACTGGACATTTTGGCAATTACGATGTGGTTCGATCCGCGTTGATCGCCAAAGGCTACCGCGTCGGGGCGATCTATATGCCGATGACAAACCTCTATTATAACCGCCATTACGAGGCCGCCATTTCCCATATCGGCACGCCGCTGTTTGCACGCGGCCGCAAAGGGCTGGCCAAAATGGTGAAATTCCTGCGCGGCGGCGGCATGACCTTTTTCGGGGTCGACCAATATATGAACCACGGCGAAGATCTGGTGTTTTTCGGGAAATCTGCGCCCACCGCCCTTTCAGCCGCTAAAATGGCCTTGAAAATGGATGCATTACTGGTGCCGATCTATGGCATTCGGGCGGACAAC
>Ga0190303_1000103_pt1 | contig 33558 bp, 30 predicted proteins | sample 48700701_MG_FD_161672 | JGI IMG/M metagenome (GOLD analysis project Ga0190303, IMG submission 161672) | Hydrothermal vent sediment bacterial communities from Southern Trench, Guaymas Basin, Mexico - 4870-07-0-1_MG | ecosystem: Environmental > Aquatic > Marine > Hydrothermal vents > Sediment ... | reverse complement strand
TAATAAAAGAAGAAGACATTCTTCTTTAGGATATAAAACTATTAATGAATTTGAACTAGAAATGTATAATCAAAATGTAGCTGCTTAAATCTCGCAATTAATTGTCCACTTTTTTGTTGCAAGTCCAAAATTCCTTCAAAAGTAAGGTTTGATAATTTTTTAAATTTAACTTGACTTTCTGAGGCTTCTCTTTTTGATTTTGTAAGTAAATCATTCCTCTTTTCTAATTCCAATTCATTTTTATAAATAGATTTAAATATGGGTATCATAAAGAATAATCCTACAGCTAATAAAACTGAAATGGAAAGAGCTACATATTCTCCAAATGTAGCTTCTAAATTAATTGTAGCCCCTTTTAAAATAGAATATAAGGTAATAAACCTCCTAATAGCCATAAGCAGTATTGCTAACGCAACTAACAACCAAGGAATATATATTTTAGTGATTTTAATTAACCTAACTGAAACTATAACTGCAACAACCTGAAAAAAAATAGAAATTATTAGAACTATTTTCATATTTTATATTTTAGTTAATCTTAATTATACTTTTGATATAAGTCCATTAAATCTGTCCTGTTATCTCTTCTAAATATAGAGCACTCTCTGTTAAAACTATTCAAATAGTTGAGTTGAAATTTTATACAAAATAGGATTCCAAGCAATAATTAAAGTAGTAATCTTTTTCATGATTTAACATAAGCTATCAACCAAATATAATGAATTTTTTTATTAAAAACACCTTCTAAAATAAAACTCAGGGTAGGTAAGGCAATATGAGATAACATAATTGGAGTTACTACATTTACACGGACATTATTTTAAGACTGTTTAATTAAAATCTTAGAATTATAAAAAAAAGACATTACAGCTATGAATTTAAATTAGAGGCTGAATTATCAATATTTACCTGGATTGAAACTTGTATAATAAAAGGAGAAAACATTAATTTTTAGGGGATAAAACTATTAATGAATTTGAACTAGAAATGTATAATCAAAATGTAGCTGCTTAAATCTCGCAATTAATTGTCCACTTTTTTGTTGCAAGTCCAGTATGTGTCAACTCTTTTTGGAACGTTTTGAAAATATTCTAAATACTTTTTTTCATTTACTAACAAGCTCTTGTAATTAAAAAGATACTCAAGATCTCTTTTATTAAAAAATTGAAAAATTCTCTCATCACCATAAATTCATTCCTTGAAAAAATCCTTAGATATAGGTTCAGTCACTTTAACTTTCCAAGCTAATTTCCCTAAAGTATAATTTGTAATTATTGCCATCAAAGTATATTCAAACACTAAAAATACAATCTTATCCATTTCAGTTTAAAACTGAACCTTAAAAAGAGTTTGAAAAATTTGATTTAAAAACATATATAATATATATTCAAGTTTGGTAATTTCACTTACCCTACCTGCCCTTTAGTTAATTTTTAACCTATTCACTCACTTTTCTTTTTACCACTTCACCATAACTATCTTCTGTAATACTACTATGCCCTAAAAGTTGATTAACATCTCCATAGGAACATCATTGTAAAGTAATACTATTGTAGAAAAATCTTTCTTATAGTGTAAATAGTTATTCCCCCAAATATAAAGGGATTGTAAAATAAAATTCACTACCTACTCCAATATCACTTTCTACCCAAATCTCACCACCATGTTTTTCTACAAATTCCTTACACAGTACCAAACCTAGCCCAGTTCCTGATTCATTTTCAGTACCTTTTGTAGATACACTCTCACCAATATCAAATAATTTAGATTGTATTTCCTTAGAAACTCCAACACCACTATCCATTACCCCTATTTTAACAAATTTATGATTCTTTTCATTAGCTTTTAATGTTGAATTAAGCTCTATTATTCCACCTTTTGGTGTGAATTTCACTGCATTAGATATTAAATTTCTAATGATTGTTAAAAGCATATTTTTATCGGCAGAAACAAATATATCTTCATGTATCTTATCTACTAATAAAATTGATTTATTCTTAGCTCTCTGGTCTAACAACTCAATTGTTTCATTAAATATTAATTTCAAATTTAGCTTCTCAGGATTAAAATCAATGATTCCTCTTTGTGAACGGGACCATGTTAATAAATTTTCAAGCAAATTAAATGTGTTTTGTATTGATTTATGTAATATACTTAAAAAGTATTTTTTCTTCTCTAAGTCATAATTCTCAAAATTTTCATTTAGTATTTTTGAAAAACCAAGAATAGAATTAAATGGACTTTTTAAATCATGAGCTATAATTGAGAAGAACTTATCTTTTGTCGCATTCAACTCTATTAATTCAGCTTCTCTTTCCATTAGTTCTTGTTCTGCTTTTTTTTGCAAAGTAACATCTCGTGTAACCCCTATCAAACCTGATATTTCATTTTTGTTAATACGGTATGGAACACTTTTTGTATGTAGCCAGATATGCCTACCTTTTAATCCTACTGCTTCAAATTCGAGCTGTCCCTCCTCCCCAATTAATGTTCTTGCTGTTAAATCAGCAAACAACTGTCTAAATTCTGTAGTTATAAGAGGAAGTATAGATTTTCCTTTAACCTGATCCAGATTCTCAGCATCTATCATATTGAGACCCGCAGGATTCATGTATTCTAATTTACCTTCCAAATCAATAATTTTTACACACTCAGGTTCTGTTTCAAGGATTATTTTAGTACGTTTTTCACTATCCCTAAGAGCCTCCTCAGTTTTCTTATGTTCTTTAATTTCGCTTTGTAGTTGACTAGTTCGCTCTACTACTCGTATTTCAAGTAAGTTGTGTGATTTCTTCAGCATCTCTTCTGCATTCTTCACTTTTTTAATTAAATTTTTCAAATAGTAAACAAAAAACAATACCCCAAAATTTAATATCGTCCCTAGATGTACCCCAAGAATTAGAAGATTTGAAATATCTATTTCTAAAATTAAAATTGCTATAAAACGGTGAAATATCAAAATAAATTGCAATACTATCCCATATTTAAAATTATAAAACCATGCTATAAGTAACACGGGTATAATTGAATAAATCATTGTAGTATTTCCAATGATGGGGTATAAAACATAGAATGAACTTAGATAAATAAAAACTATAATTAATGAAATGCATTTATATATTTTATTATAATTATTCATCATCATTAATTTTCGACTATTATTATCCTTAAATTTTTCATCAATTATATTAATTAAACTCCAAAACCCTTAATCTAAACAGTAAATAAGAACCATGATATTTACATCAAGCACTATGAGCAGTCATTAGAATCGTTAATGAATACTAGTTTTTTTTCAATGCAAAGTGCCTTCAAGTATTTTATTTACATACTCTGCTGGTTTTAATCTTAAATAACACTGTTAAATTAATAAATAATATCCATTTATCAGCTTATTCAAGTCGCTAAACAGATTTTCATATCCTTTTATTTAATTTACTCATTTCTTCACCCACTTTCTTTAGTATAATCTTACCATAACTATCTTCTGTAATGGAAATACTGCTATGCCCTAAAAGTTGACTAACAATCTCCATAGGAACATCGTTATATAACAACACCGTAGATGCAAATGTTTTTCTTGCAGTATGTGTAGTCAACTTTTTATTTATTCCAAGTATTGAAGCTATCTCTTTTAAATAAGAATTATAACGTTGATTACTACAAACATCAAAAACAGATTCAGAATTTTCATCTGTATACTTATCAATTAATTCTAGCGCTTTTGGAAGCAATGGAACACTAATATTCTTTTGTGTTTTCTATCTTATCATTTCAATCCAAAGCTCACCATCAAACCCAGTTACAATATGCTCTTTTCTTAAATTCTTGATTTCATTATAAGCCAATCCTGTATAACAACTAAATACAAACCAATCTTTTACTTCTTTTAGTCTTGGTTGTTCAAATTGATGTTTTTCAAGTGTATTTAGTTCTTCAGTTGTTAGAAAAATTACTTTTGATTTTGGCTTATTTGCTTTATGCAACACAAATGGGTCTTTCACTAGATACTCAGCACCTACAGACACTCTAACAACTCTTCTAAGCCTCTGTAATGTTTTATTATACTGTATTGGTAAAAACTTCTTTTTAGTCTTTAAATAGTATTCAGAATCATGTAGAAATTGCAATTTCAAATCTTTCAATAAATAATCTTTTTTATTGTAGTTAAATTTTAAAAATGATTTAACATGTACTAATGATTGATTGTATTTTTCTACTGATACTTGCTTCACATCAATTCCTACTAATTTCTGCATTCTATTAATATGATAGTCAAAAGCATCCAACAATGTCTTTTCACCTGTAGTTCTTTTACCTATAAATTGGTTATAAATATCATCTACATCAAAATTCAATTCCTTCACTTGAAGTAATAAAAAAGCCCTATTAATTTTATTTTTAATAAGACTTAGTTGTGTATTGATGTTAGTATTTTCATCATTTGGTGGTTCTGCTAGTTGTTTTTTGCTATACCAATATCTAGGATTTACAAATTGTCCTGTTGCAAATTGTTTTCTTTTCCCTAAATATGTAATTCTACATTTTATAGGACATTTTCTTTGTTTATTTATTTTAGATTTATCCAAAAGCAATAGTATTCTAATCTTAGTAGTATTCATAATAATGTAGATTTAATTGGGGTACCTAATTGTATACCTTTTAGTAGATAATTTGGAAATTATTAAGAAACCCTTAAAAACAGAAAGTGTAGTAAATTCAGTAGTTTGTTAAATAATAAGCATAAAAAAATCCCACTATTTCTAGTAGGATTTACTTTAGTGGGCAATGAGGGAACAACCAAAAAATTAAGATTTGAGCATCCTAAAGGGCTGCCATATGATTAAAAAAAGACGGCTCCCGAATTCCTCCCGATTCTAAAAAATTTAACATTTCTTTAACATTCGGATTTAATTTGGAGGTAAAACAAATCAATATTTATTGAAACAAATTAATTTCTCCCTAGTCTTCACCCTAGTTCTTTTAAGCTGAAAGTATTTCTCTCACTAACCATGGCTTTAATATACAACTCCTGAAGGTTGAGAGTTAAGAAGAAGGTTTATTTTTTGCTCTTTTTCCAAACTAATAGTTTCTGTTTTAAACTTTTTTTGAACTACAAAAATATAATTAACGCTAGACATGTATAAATATCTTGTTCTTAACCTTCAAACATTATCTCAATTAATGGTTCACTTTTTTATTGTAATTCCACTGTTATAATCTCATGAAACTTATACTTAAAACAAGAATGAGCCGAAAATATTTGACTTATAGCTCAATATTTGATTATATTTGAGCTATAAACAATAAAAATATAGCTCAATGACTTATAAATTATGGAACTGGTTGCTCAAAAATTGGCCAAATTTCTCGTATGACAAAGAAGTTATTGAAGCCTTAGAATATTCTTTTTCCCAAAACAACGGAAATGTTTTAGGTGTTCTAAAGCATATCAATGATGATGAAAAAGATAATTTATTGGTAGATATATTAAGTACTGAAGCTCTAAAAACTTCGGAAATAGAAGGAGAAATTTTGAATCGAGACAGCGTTCAATCTTCAATTAAAAGAAACTTAGGGCTATCTGTTGATAATCGAAAGATTCCGCCTGCTGAATTTGGTATCGCAGAAATGATGGTTGATTTATATCAGAATTTTGACAAGCCACTATCGCACAACCAACTCTTTGATTGGCATAAGATGATAACCAATGGTAGACGAGATTTATCAGACATTGGTTGTTATAGAACCCACGAAGAACCAATGCAGGTAGTGTCTGGGAGAATAGATAGACCAACCGTACATTTTGAAGCTCCTCCCTCTAAAAATCTACCCAAAGAAATGGAGCAATTCATAGCTTGGTTTAATAATATACATACTAAACAAGAATCATTAGATATGATGCCATTAGCGAAAGCTAGCATAGCTCATTTGTATTTTGTTAGCATACACCCTTTTGAAGATGGAAACGGGCGAATAGGGAGAGCTATTGCAGAAAAATCTATTGCTTTAAGTATAAAACAGCCAACCTTACTTTCTTTATCACATACAATAGAAGAAAATAAAAAGGCATATTACACTTCTTTAGAAGAAAATAATAAGACTTTAGAAATTACCGCCTGGATTCTATATTTTGGTCAAACTATTTTAAATGCACAAGAAAACACCTTAAAACAAATAGATTTTCTAATAGAAAAAACAAAGTTCTTTGACCGTTTTTCGGCACAACTTAATGAACGTCAACTAAAAGTAGTGCAACGTCTTTTTGAATCTGGCTATACCGGCTTTAAAGGTGGTTTAAGTGCTGATAATTATACAAAAATTGCTAAAGCATCAGCTTCTACAGCCACAAGAGATTTAACTGATTTAGTAGAAAAACTCATCTTTAAAAAGACTGGAATATTAAAAAGCACTCGATATTCTCTTAACATTAAAACAAATAAATAATTATGTGTATTTGAGTTAATTAAAGTTCCAATGGAATTTTTAGTTTTCTTTTTCATAGCAATTTCCAGCTCGATGATTATTTAAATTACCAGACTGGTTTGTTTTTTGTTAGCTTCCATAGTTTTTATTAATTAATAAGTTTATTTGTTCGTTTTCAAAACCAATCAAACTTAATACACAGCAAATAAGTAAAATTCGAAGTTTCTCAGATAAATGATACAATTCTATTCCATCAAGAACATTTTCTTTTTCTTCAAAAAAGTGAGAATAATAATCTCTTGAGGCAACAACGGAAAGAATATCTTTTTTACTTAAATTGACTTTAAGGATGTCGCTAAATTTTAAAGTAAAAAATGTAACCCTATTATTCAAACTAGTTCTTTTGTTTTCGATAAATCTTCTATGAAACCCCTCTAAAGCTTGAACCAAAATTAAAAAATCAAGACTTGTAAATATTCTTTTTTGAAGGATGCTTTCTATTAAATGGTTACGAATAGGGGCTAATTCATTCTTTACGTCATACCACTTTTTTATAATATTAGCATATTGATTTTTAATATCTTCATATTTAAATAAATACTTACTGTCATTTTTTGATGTTCTATAGTTATTATTTCTATCTATATAAAGTAAAGATGTTGGATGAAATATCTTTTTCCCACTTTTTATTTGTTGATAATCTTCACTATCAAAAAGTTCAATTTTTAGATAATCTATGCTAGACAATGAAGCTAAAGATAAAAATTGTTTAAAAATATTCACACTGGTTAAGAGTTCTATGAATGAACTTTTCATATTCTTTTTTGAAATTTCAAAAAAGGTATTCTCAATCATCGTCTGTTTATTTTCAACCCTTGATTTAATCTGAAATGAACTAAGAAATGAAATAATAAATTTATCACTTTCTACTCTTTTTCCCCAATTATCATTTTGAGAAAGTGAAAAATTTGCTTTTAGTTTACCTTCTTCTAAAAAAGATATTGAATGTTTAATTATCCCAGCAGGAATCCAATTATAAAGAGATGACATTTCAACTCTAATTTTATTAAAAGTTCCATCATCCATACTTTGTAAATGTTTTCCTACAATAAGGTATTGACAACTATATTTAACTAATGGGTGGTCTGAACTAAAATTTAAAGAATATGATGGAAAACAGTTAAAAAGAGTTATTTTTTCGGCCTTACTAGTTACTCCATATATAATCTCAACTGTTTTTGATTTAATTATTTCGGTTAATTCTGAATCAAACCCTCCAATTAGTTCTAATTTAATGGAATCGTTTGCTTTAAAGTATAGAACACCAGCAACTCTAATTGTTGGCTTGTCGGGTAAAAACCAAAACCCTTTATACTCATTATCCTTTTTCATATTATACATTTATTATAATTACTATTTATATAAGCCAGGGATATACCCTTGAGGCATTAAAAATGGAAGGTGTAATCCCAATTTTTTCTTTTCATTATATTTAAATCTATTCCAATTTGTAATTTCAATAGCATTCTTAGCAAAAGGTAGAGAATCTATTGTATAAATATAACCGAATGGTCTAAATGTAATTTCTCCCGTTTCAACCAGTATTCCCGAGCCAAGGTTTGATAAGAAACCACATCCATTTCTAACCGAAATAGAATCAGTATAATAAAGAAAAATTCTTAGTTTACTTGGCATTGATTTAGATTCCTTATTTAGTATAAATTCAGAAAGTCCTTTGGAATTTAATAACCTATTACTTTTGTCAATGGACATAAACATTGTCAGGATTTGTTTAAGCACATTCAATGGTTCAATAGAAAAAACAAAAGGTATTAATGAGTTTGTCCAAACTCTATTTCTACATCCTACAAACCCTTGATTTACAAACTTTTTAAAACTATTTCCGTAATTTCCACCTGTAATATTGTTGCAAGAAATACAAAGGCTATATGAACCAGCTCCTCTATTACTTAAAATTCTTTTACCATATACAAAACTATTTTTATCGTGTAAGTGCTCACTTTTTTGGATAAATACAGGCTTATCGTTTAATGCAGATTCTGGAGGTGTGTGTTCAAATGATAACTTATTATTTTCACCACATATTCTACAAATTCCTTTCATTTCAATTTTTATAGTAAAGATATAAAAACTTAGACTTATTAATCTGAAATAACACTACGGGAATGCCGTAACATTTTGATATTCATTATAAATACCTTTGATTAACCTTTTATTTTAAGTTATCTTTGATATGAAAATAAGCTATTCTCATTCCAAATATTATAATATTAATATTGAAAACCTCATAAATGAGTGAAACAGAACCCGCAACAACAAATAGAAATGCTACTGCAAGTTGGAGCGGTTATTTACATCAAGGGAAAGTTGGGATTTTTGTTGCTCTTAAAAGAATTAATGAAATCTCCAATAATATAAAAGATAAGCAAAGCTACACAGTATATAGCAAGGTATTTTACAGTTTTATTATTAAAAAACGCATCTAATATTTTTGTTGTTTTTTTCATTTACTCATATCATTTTATTATCAAGTAACCCATTTTTAAACTCTTCCAATATCTCAACTGCATATTCTAAATCCCAATCTTTACCTCTAACCCATTGTTTCGCAATTACTGAATTTTCAACATTAGCAACATTGTCGTTAATTGTTTTTAATATTCTTTCGTTTATTACCTCCGAAACATTTAGAAATTTACTTGCATTTCTACCTAATACTCTTGCTGCTATTTTAAATTGATCTAAATCACCTTCTTCAGTAAAAGTATCATTATGATGTTCTACTATTTCATCAAATTTCAAATCAAAATAGTGCTCAATGATTTTTAAAATATCATACAAATCACTATTTCTTACTTCTGGTCTATCACTCCAGGCTATTAACTTCAAGACAACCATTCCTTCTATTGATGGGATATGAACAGATTTCTCCTCTATTTCAACTTTTTCAGAATCTTGTAATACTTCTGAAAACCCTAAAACATGTAAACCTGTATATCTTTCGTTAAAATTAACCGTAAATTCCTCCTCTATTTCTCCAAATGGTAAAAGATCAATTACAATATTATAACTACTATTATAAAACCTCCAAGATGAATCCTTTACATTATTAAAACCATACTTTGTCAATTCTTCAGCTATTGTTTCAAATTCTTGTATTGAAGAAATCATTATTGCAAAGTCTATATCTTTTGTTCCTCTACTGGGTTTGATCCCTTTTTTTAGCAATTCTAAGGCTATTGCACTTGCCCCAATGAGGTAATAAGGAACGTTTAGTTTTATCATTACTTCATCAATACAATCAAAAACTTCTTTGAAGTATGGAATTGCAAGTTCTTTATATGTTTGGTTGGATATATTCATTAAAAATCAATTTTGCGGTTTCTTTACATCTTTTATCCTCTGTAATCATTAAATCTGCATATACTAATTGCTTTGGCGCTGTTTTATCATTAAAAATAGCGTTCCAAAACATTTCATACACCCTAATATCTCCTTTATCATCAGGTATTAATTTATAATTTAGCATTAAATCTTTTAACGTTTCTGCTGTATATAAGGTGAATTTTTCTGGACGTAAATAATTTGTTATCAAATCACCAGCTGGTTCGCCTCCCCATACAGTTTTACCTTTATTGAATTGTAGCTCTCTCCAATCTTGATTCTTATTTTGAAATCTAAAGCGTTGTTTAAAGATTGTAGGTTTTAAAGTTTGCTCGAATTCCATAATCCACTTATTTAATAATTCTTCATAATTATTAAATACATATTCATTCTTATTTAATTTTAGTATTAGATTGGCATCTAGTAATCCATTTATTATTTGAGGAATATTACCTAAAGCCACATTGGTAATTTCTGCAATTTCTCTCTGTGTTTGATTAATTAATTGTGGTTCTAGTAAGAAATGAAATATAACTTTTAAGCCTGTTTTTGTAAATGCTCTATTTCCTTTTCCTTTTGGGGTTTTTATTGTTTTATTTGTATCAACATAAAGGAATAGATCATTCTTATTTATATACACATTCCCGTTTCCTTCAATATAATTCACTCCATTATCTCGAAGTTCTTTTTTAACTCTTGGATATATCTTTTCGGCTATTAGTAAAAAATTATTAACGCTGTTTTTATAATTAATAATATTAAATAATTGGTGATTATTCACATCCTTCTTCACTTCTACCATAAACTGAACTCTAAGATTATTTATTAAAATATCTAGTTCTCCATCTACACCAATATCTTTATTATTATCAATAGTCTTCCAATCCCAATTTATTGGAATCACTTTTTCTAAATTATGTAAAGCGTTATTTAAAATATCTTTCTCTTTCATTTGAAAATCATTATTTGTTCACATTATTTTCTTGTTCATTATTTGTGAACACAGTTAAAACGTGAACAAATATAAAAAGAATATTTTATTTTAACATTATAAATGATAAGAACTCTTAAATCATATACAATTTTATGAGTAATTGTAGAAGTTAAACTTAGAGTTTTACATTCTAAAATATTATTTGACACTATATTTTAAAGTATCAATAAATAGAAACACCTTTATTAGTTATGTAGTCATTCTTTTAATAAAATCTTCAATACTTTCTCTTTCTTCTAAATTTTTATTGTTCCTCTTTTTAAATAAATCAGTTGTTTTATACATTTTTAGAAAGTGATTAATCATTTGATCTGTCATTAATACATTTTCTATCTTTCTATATTCTTCGTCCCAAATAAATAATTCATTTACTATTTCTTTGTTAGATTTGAATTCCAAAACATTTTTATAATCATCAATATACGGAATGAACTCTTCACAATAAAACTTATAAAAAACTTTAAGTTGGCTCTTCCAAATTTCAACAAATTTATCCTTCCTATTATCTACTAACTTATTTTCATTATTCAAATTAATCCAATTATACCTTGGACTTCTATTATAAAAAACACTTCCACTTTTGATATTATTTCCTTGGGTAAATATCATTTTTAAGAATTTTTCTAAGTCGCTTGAATTAACAGAAGAATACTCTTCTGATTTGTAAAAACTAGATAAATCTATTTCTAAAACAGATAAATCTTGTTCTTTAATTAATTTCTTTTTATCGTCCTTTACGAAACTCGTCACTGCTATTTCAATATATAAGGATTTTCCTGTTTTTCTATTTGTTAATTTTATATCTGGTTTAAGCCCCTCAAGTAATACTTCACTCTCAATACTATAATCTTCTAAATTCAGGCTTATATTCTGAATTAAGCAAAATTCATCAAAATCAAAAACATTCTCCCACCAAAAATTAACAAACTCCTTACTATAAAGCGGATATTTAAATTCTCTTTCAATTTTAAATATTTCATTTTGAAATCGTCTCAATACATCTCCAGCCCAAATTCGATATTTCGGAATAATAATAGTATTTACATCTTCAATAATCTCTTTCGCTTTTAAATGAAGAGCTGACTCTAACCCATTGCAGTTAACACCAGATTTATGTGCAAAATGGTCCACTTTCAACTTGCCTTTTCTTGCATATATTGGTTCTTTACAAAGTTTATCAGGACAAATATACAATTCACCACTCCCACTTGTAATTCGCTCATCACAAACGTGAACTAACTCATCATTGATTAATGCGTATGGATTTTTAATTTTCATTTATTCTAATTCATTTTAATTATCTTCATCCCCATCTGGTAATTCTAAAGCTTTTACAGACTGAATGGCATTACCTGCAATTCCTTTAATTGAACCATACATATCAATTGTATTGGTAATAACTTTTTCAATTTGTTTATCCCGTTGTTTCCAAATTCGTTGCATAGATCGCTTTTCACTTTCCAAATCTGATTTCATTTGGGTGAATCCTTCAACAATAGCTTCTATTTGCATTCTAAAGGTGTTACTCGTTAGAAAATCATAAAGCATATCCATTTTATCACCTTTATTTTCTTGGGTGCTAATTGCATTACTCACTTTAATTATAGATTCTCTTAAAACAGCCGACAGCCCTTTAAATTCTTCATAATTACAAATCCAAATACCATCTTTCAATCCCATTCTATCCATATCAGAAGGCATAACTTCAGTTACTAATACACCTATATTTGATCCTTTATCTCTAATGTCTGCTTTAAATTTTTCTATCCAACTTGGTTGAAAATCTTTCGTACGCTTACTTTCATAATAAATAGTCCCACAATTTTGTTCTGTTCTTGTATGAACTATTTGAATACAATCGCCACCTCTCGCGCCCTTTTTTATTTCTTCTATTGTGTCTAAAGGAAATTGAGCTGCCAACCATTCTTCTATTGCTAGTTCCTGAACTTCTCCCTGCATTTGCATAGAACCTTGATCTTGCTTTCGCCTCATCTCTTCAGTCAGCTTTTTTTGAGCTTCTAATTGCATTTGCATTTCTTTGAAACGCAATTCATTCTTGTCCTCTTCAGATTTCTTAATTTTCTCTTTTTCAGCTATAAGAATTTCATTTAGTTTTTTCTGAGCTTCGGCTTCAGCTGCTTCTTTTAATTCGCCTTTTTCACGCTTTAATTTTTCTATTTCGGCTTTGGTTCGGTTTAGCTCTTTTACTTGCTCAGATTTTTCGTTTAATTCTTTTTGCAAAGCATCAAATTGTTCCGACTGTTCTTCTTTTAATTTAGCCTTTAGTTTATTTTCAATAACTTTCTTTTCTTCTTTCAGCTGAGCCTCTAATCGCTCTTGAAACAATGCATTTTCTTGCTTTTTATTTTGCTCAAAATCTTCTTTAGCTTTACTTAAATTTTCAAACTCTATATTATATTTTTTCTTTTCCTCAGCAATTTGAGATTGGTATTTTTGCTTTATCTCTTCTTCTAATTGGTGTGATAAAATATCTTGAACATCTATAGTTGTTCCACAATTAGGGCATTTTATTTGAGACTGGTCATTCATTGATTAAACTTTTGAATATCTATATACGCCTTTAATGTTTTGGGCTAAATATCGACCTTGAGAATCCGCTCCCATTAATCCCGAATAAATATGTTGTGGTACATCAAAATACTGATAAATTGAATTATTTAAGAATTCAATTTCCAAAGTTGTAGAGTTTTCATCGTAGCCGATTGATGCTATATTTGTTGAATTCACTGTTTTTCTTTCCATTTTATATTTTATTTAATTATTCTTTTAATCTTTGGATTCTGTGCTCTCCAAGTTTCTGCAAACTCTTCATAATTTGGTTCTTCTTCCATTTTATTACCCCATCCTCCAGGTCGTAATGAATCATCTGTGCCAACTTCATCAAAAACGATTGGGTCTTGACTATCTGGTCTTTTATCTTTAGGAGGAGCTTTAATAATAGTTCTCATTGGTAATTTTACTGCCTCTCCTAAAATAATAGCTTCTCCTGTTTTTAGAATTGGTAACATACTTGTTAAACCTTCAAGGTTATCAGAAACGGCACTAGTAATGTGACTTCTGTCTGTTGAATTAGTAAGTCTAAGCGAGAAGAATGTCCCACATTGCGAAAGAATTGTTGAGTTTATTTCCGAGGGTCTTTGACTAACAATCATAGTTCCTATTCCATATTTTCGCCCTTCCTTTACTATTTTTTGAACTATTGACAATGCACTTCCTTCCGTATTTAAATAATTATGAGCTTCTTCCATCAATAGTAATAAAGGCCTTTCTTTACCTCCTTGAGAAAGATTTCGTGCCCAAAATAAACCATCGTAAATAATTCTTAATAAAACCCCAATAATTGTATTTAAAATTGTAATAGGTACTCCTGATAAGTCCAAAATTGTAATGGGCTTATCACTTCCAATCCATCCTTTTAGTAATTCATCGATATCTTTCTCAACCTCCCCATCTTCTTTTGGAGTCCAATCTCCAGGTTTGAAAATAAAATCAAATCGAGGTATTCTTAATTTTGATCCTAATGAATGTAATTGTTGGCTATTCGACAAAGGAGATTCAATTGGGTGTTGCACTCTATCCCCATTTGCAGCATTTATATTAATTTTTTTAAATATTGGAGGTATCCCTGAAATTGGATCTCCTTTCATCTCATTTTCATCATTATCAGTTTCATAGGCTAGAGGATTTCCTTCTTTGTCTCGATAAAACTTACCTAATGTTTCTGTATACAATTCATACCAAAGATGATTAAGACTAAAAGGTATTGGAGAATCAATATTCAAAGAATCTTTATCTACACCTAATTTTGGATATTTTTCTATACTTTTTAGTTTTTCTTGAAGTATTCTCTCTAAAACTACATTTTGGTCTTTCTCATTATTAAATTTTCCAAAACTTATCTCGCATAACTCATCAAAACTTAAAGCCCAAAAGGGCAAGTACAATTCTTTTTCTAAACTCCCAACACTCTTGTCAGCATTAATTTTATAAATATTTGCTTTATCTTTTAAAGCTTGTCCATATTCACCGTGAATATCAAAAACTAATATTCTTGATGAAGGATACTTTTCAGTATCTGACAAAGCATTTAATAAACTTGCAACAGTTGTAGATTTTCCCGAACCGGTAGTACCGACAACTGCCGAATGTCTAGTAATTAATTTATTTACATCAATTAAAGCAGGAATAGATTCTGCTCCAGAAATATGCCCAACATTAACGAAATAGGGTTTATCTGGTTGTCCATATATCCTCTTTAAATCTTCTTCGGAAACTAAATGAACTTCATCACTTATTGTAGGGTACTGAGATATTCCTCTTTGGAATTCTCCAGTTCTTTGACCTTCTCCTACTAATTGAATCGTAATCCATCTATTCCCATATGGTTGATTAGGTATTTGATTTTCAGGAACAGCACCTGCACCAACTTGAGTAATGATTCCAAATAAATAATTATATCCAATTGGAATTTTTACAAAACTTCCAATTTGACCAATTCTGTAACCTTCCCCATTAACATATGTCAATCCTGACAAGGAGTCATTAACCATAGCAACTCTAATAGTCGTACCACTTACATCCTGAACCGTCCCTAAGTATGTAGAATTATTTTTCATCCAATATAGTTTGATTATAACCTATGAGTGCTTGAAGGAAATCTCCAAGTTTTGAAAAATCTCCCAATTTTAGATGATGTTTTTCCTCTACATCTTCAGTTGCTGGTATTTCTAGAATACATTCAGCCAAATTATCTTCAGGTTCTAATTCATTCATTAATTTCCATTCTCCTCTAACTGTTCCAATAATTGCCTCATCATAAGACCAGATAGCTAAATTCCCTCTATTCTCTGCCAATGGCAATGCCTTAGGATACCTTTCTACTATTTCATTATTATCATTTTCATAAGTTAATGTTTCAAAAAGCATTGCAATAACCATAGAATTTGGGTTCGCTTTTAAAGCACTTAAAATAGTATCATTTAAATGGTCATCATTAAATGAATAACCCGTAATAATCAATAATGAATTAGGCTGTCTTAAAAATCGATTTAATTGATCTATAAGTGCTAAATATGGCATTTTTCTACTTTGCTCATACTTTAAGTGTGAAGGATATATTAAATGTGAAGCATTGATTTCACTTGTTCGACTTGAACGAAAAACTTCTTTACTCTCTTTTTGAAACCAGTTTATTGAACCGTGAATTTTCCAAAGTCTAGTCCAATGTTTAGGTATTAAATTGTCTTCAACCGCTCTTAAATCAAAAAAAGATTGTCTTGAGCCAACGAAACCATCAAAATATGCTATAGATAAATCCTCAAAAGCTTGTTCTATTAATAAATCATAATTAGTGGTAAAAACATCAATTGGCTTTTCCCTATCTATAGAAATCCATTTAGCTAATTTATGATATGGTGTTTCTTTGTTTGGAAGAGAAACATCTAGTTTACTCACAATTTTTTCACAAATATCTTTTTCTAAATCTTTTAAATTTTGCTTTGAAAAACCGCGAACATTATTTCCAACCGAAACTTCTTTTAAGCCTCTAATAAAACTTAAAATATCTTCAACATTGTCTATCTTCAATTCCGATAATGTAACTTCATCAAGTAACTTGTCGAAGTTGTTTTTTGTTCCATTTTTTGAACAAAGTTCTTCTCTTAAATATTTTGTCAAACCTGCAACATCAGCAATTAATGGCCATTTATCCTTTGGCATTGTAACGGCTAAGGGACACCCTGCTGAAATGAAAAAACCTATTGGCTTTTTATCTTGGGATAAAGTTTGTCTTAAAAATTTTATATGTTTTATTGGATCGTGTGTATTTTTCATCCTAATTTGATTTTCTAATTATTTAAACCCTCAACTATCTCAATTTCCTCATCTGTTAACCCATACAACTCATACACCATTGCATCAATTTCTTTATCTGTTTGGTTTATTTGATGTTTTAAGGCTTGTGCTTCTGCTTTTTTAGTTTCAAAAACTTCCATCCAATCCATTTCATCTAGTTTGGATAATTCTTTTATTGGTGTTTGCTCATTTTTAACAAGCTCCTTATTTACCAATTTTATTGCTTTATTTAATTCTTTAATAAAATCTCCAAAATCTAATTCGTACCAATTTTGCAGTTTTTTAGTTAGTTTTTCTATATTTTGAGATGACATTATATAACTTGTAAAACTAGTTGAATGCTTAAAAAAATGATTTTGGCAACCAAGCAGAAATTTTGATTTTATCTCTAACCTATTTTTCACTTCCTCATTTACATTAATAGGTATTGGTGTTTTTTCAAGATAAACCTTCTGAATATTTAACCTTCCACCAATAGCCTATTGAATCTTGAATTTCATACCATTTATAGTCCCCTTTTTTTCTACCAATTTTATCTGATTTACTCCTTTTCGGTAGTAATCTATCGTAAAATTGACTCAAGTATTTTTTTACTGCTGGGTATTTTTCAATATCAATACCCCTTCTGGTAAATATGATATATTTGCCTTTAGTTCTTAAATGATAATATCTTACATCATCACCATCAACAAAAGGTTTAATAATCTCGATAGAATTGTAATCCTCTTCAATTAATTGTTTTCTAACATTATCATCAATAATAAATGCCTCATTATAACCTGTTAAAATACCACGATAAAATTCAACATCTAAAAACTCTTTTAAAGTCTTTCCTCCTTTTAATATTTTTGATAATACTTTTTCTTCACTTTTTGATATTAAATTCCATTCACTACCCATCAGCGATTTTGAACTTACTTTAATCCCTTGCTGTTCAATCGATGTTGAAATATCAAGATTTTTTAATGTATTAATCTTTACAAAATCAATATCTCCCTTTGGTATATCATTTCTAATAATTGAAATAAAAGGAAAGGTTGCAGCATCTGAAAATATAGGTAACTCACCAAAGTCAATGAATTGTTTTATAGAGTATTTGTTTCCTAAAATTTCCCTAATATTCTTACCATATGTTACATTAGTAAACTTATTTGGGGTAATATACCCGAGAAATCCAGTGTGATTAAGTAAAAGCATTCCCTTTTCCATAAAATACACATATAAGTCAGCTGTACTTTGGAAAGAAGAATAGTTTTTAGCAAATACTTCTTTAAAATCTGATAGAAGCTCGTGTCTCACATATGGCGGATTCCCAATCACCACATCAAAACCACCTTTATCAAAAATATGAGGAAACTCATCTTCCCATTTAAATGCTTTATCACCAGCAACCGCTTTACTGTCAATTAAACTGTTGCCACATTTAATATTGCTGCTTAAATCGTTTAATTTACGCTTTGGCTGTGCTGTGCGTAACCATAAAGAGAGTTTTGCTATTTCTACAGATTCTTCATTTAAATCTACACCATAAATATTATTTTCTAAAATAGTATTTTCAATATCACTAAATACCAAACCACCACCTAAAAGTTGTGCTTTTAATTCATCAATATATCTATGCTCTTTTATTAGAAAATCTAATGCCTGATTTAAAAATGCTCCAGAACCACAAGCTGGGTCACAAATGGTCAATTTTAAGAGCCATTCTCTATAACTATCAAGTATGGTAATTAAATTTTCTAAAGTAGTTTGTTGTCGCCCTTTTCGGCTTTTATAATATTCTTCTTCTTTAAAGCCTAGTTCTAGCTTCTTTTCTATGCATAATTTACCAATAGTATTTTCAACTATATATTTGGTAATATATTTAGGTGTGTAAAAAACACCATCTTTTTTACGTTTACTAGTTTGTTTGTCAAATTCGCCTCCTTCAATTTCAGCATTTACACTTTCAATTTCATTTAAAGAATTCTCAAAAATGTGTCCTAAAATATTTACATCAACCTGACTTTCAAAATCGTATTTAGCAAGTGCTTTTGTATACTTGTATAATAATTCATCATTAATTTTAACAGAGTCTAAAATAGTATCTGGCTTAAATAAACCGCCATTGTATGCATATATTTCAGCTCTTTCACCTACTTTTTTCCTACCTGAATCTAAGTAGTTAAAATACTGTTTAAATAGGTTGTAAAGTGGTTTTTCATCTCCAAATTCCATATCACTTTTCCACTTGTTCAAAATTTGAATGGTTGAATTAGGAGGTAATAAATCTCTGTCTTCTGCAAAAAATATAAATAGGAATCTATCAATTAATTTTTGTGATTTTTTAAAGAGTTTAAGTTTTACATTTTTTTCAAGTTGTTGAAGTTCTTTTTCGTTAGAAATCTGAGATTCTGAAACCAATTCAGAATGACGAATTAATTTTAATTCTTTTCCATTTTGCTTCACGAGGTCTCTATACAATTCTCGCTTAAACAAAGAGTAATCGGCATAGAAACTTTTGGTTATTTTTTCTTCTTCAGTAACAGATTCTTCTTTAATTTTTAAAGGAATATTATTAAGTATGTTTTCTTTATTTAAACATAAATAGAGTAATTCAAATTCTTTATTGGTAAGAGTAAAGAGATTAAACTCTTCAAACTCTGTGGCATCATTTATATAAAAACGTAATTTTTCGTAATTAGATGTAATTACATAAACACACTCTTTTTGATTTGCTTTATAATCAAATGCCTGTTTACGGATGCTTTCTAAATCTTTAGTTTTTGTTCCTTTTAACTCTATAACAGCAATTGCAGATTCAGCTTTTAAAATTGCACCATCAGCTTTTTGTGCATTGGTTTGGTTTTTATATTCAGCAACCAAATTATAATTTACATTTGGTTTTATTGTAAATCCTAAAATATTTACAAATAACTCTGTCAAAAAAATACCCTGATATTCTTCTTCTTTAGACTTTTTAATATTCTCTTGAATAGTGGTATTATGAAAGTACTTTGTATATTTTTTATACGTTTTTTGTACAACAACTTCATCTTGTCTATTCAAGTAATTGTTGAGTACTGAGGTTTGGTATAATGCCATTAAATAATTTCGTGTTAGCAATTGTATTTGAAATCAACCGATTTGCTGGTTATCAAATTTAAACAATAAATTTACAAAACCTTTTTATATAATTGTAGAAATGTAGAATTATATAATTGAAGATTTATACGTAACTATTTTCAGGTATCCTTTTTTGAAAGTATTAAACAAATTATCCTAAGATTTAATAGATTCAAGAATCGTAAAAATGCGAGATATTTAGTGATTTTTACTAATAATCTCGCATTTTCACTAAACTATTTACATTGTAAATATGGCTTTAATTTTAGAAAGCTGATTTTAAATAGAATATTTAACAAAACTGCATATATTATCTTACAATATCAAAGATTGGAGTTACTACATTTACTCTGACATTCTTTTCTAATTATAGACTAATTCTTCATAAATTTTCTAGACTTGTACACATTGTTTGACTCTAGCTAACAATTAATAAGAGTTTTCCCTCGATATAAAGTTACCAATTAATAGTGTTTCAAATCAAAAAAAAGTCTCTATGAAAAGTGTGTTTACAAAACTAAGGGGAAAAGCAAGAGGGTAACACGCTGCGCGATGTTACAATCTTGTTATTGCTTGACTTACAGTCATATATAAGGTATTTAAAATTTGTTTTTCCGTGATTTTTTCGTAAAAAAACTTCGTAGCCCAGTAGAATCAAGACTTTTTTTCGTAAAAAATCACGAAAATCTTAAAATATGGCTTTATTTAGGGGAATTTGTCGGCTTATATTTTAATCTAAAAGCGATGTAAAAACTACCGCATCCGCTCTGGCGGATTTGGTTCATTTTTAAACTTATGGATTCTCATCTCTAAATACCTGCCTCTAAATCCAAAAGTTTAAAAACGGATATTTTCTTAAAAAACATTTTGTTTGCTCGCAACAAAAAATCAACCTTGATCTGTATTCTTAGCTTTACTATTACCCAAAATACTTTCCCGTTCTTTCAATACTAGCATATCTCTACTTATTTTAAGGTCAAGCACTTTAGCGTAGTGTTGAGTTGTAGAAAGATTTGTATGCCCAAGCATCTTACTTACTGTTTCAATAGGAACCCCTCGTGATAGTGTTACTGTAGTTGCAAAAGTATGTCGAGCTAAATGAAAAGTTAGTGTCTTTTTAATTTTACAGCCAACTGCAATTTCCTTTAAATAAGCATTTACTTTTTGATTGCTTGCAACTGGAAGTAATTTGTTCATGTTCTCATTTTGAGGAAAATCAACATATTTATTTAAAATTCGTTGCGCCTCTGGTAAAATTGGGATACTACTAGGTGTATCGGTTTTAGAACGCTTAATTTTTATCCATTTGATTCCATCAATCCCTAATAATATATCATCATGAGTAAGCTTTTGAACATCTATATAAGCCAAACCAGTAAAACATGCAAAAATAAAAATATCTCTTACTTGATTTAATCGATCCATCTCAAAATCTTTCTCAGACATTCTTTTAATTTCATCCTCAGATAAAAATTCTCGATGAACAATCTTTTTTTTCATTTTCCAATTTATAAAGGGATCTTTGGAAATGTAGTTATGTGCCTGAGCAATACGCATAATCTTTTTAAAATTCCTAATGTATTTAAGCGCTGTGTTATTTGCACATGATTTTTCAGACTTAAGATAAAATGAAAAACCTTCAATAAATTTATAATCTATATTCTTTATAGGAATATCTGAACAATGATAATTCAATTTAATGTATTCTTCAAGATGATTATAAACCGTATCATAGCGCTTATAAGTTCCAAGCGCATATTCTCCTGTACTTATTAACCGAAATATTTTATCATTATGCTCTTTAAATAATTCTAGTAACTTTTTATAGTTCTGATTTTTCCCGAGATAAGCATCTCGCAAATCAGTTGCGGTGAAAGAAACTCCTTGCTTAATAAATTCTCTTTGCTTATCCAAAATAGCATTTTCGGTACTTCGTATCAATTCGTTCGTCTCTTGTGCATTAGCTGATACACCTTTAACACGTCCTGCCAAAACATCCCATTTATCAATTGAAACTTTGCGACTAATACTCATCTCAGCACGTGTTCCATCTACCGTAATTCTACAATAAATACCTGCTAAGCCTTCAGATTTTCCTTTGGCTTTTCTAATATGATACAATATGGAGAGAGAAAGACTCACTTTTTTTGCTAATTTTTCACTCAAGTTACATCTTTTTTTTTACAAAAAAAAATTACACCACCAGTGATAGCAATCGATTCCAGCCAATTCGGGAGTAAATGACATTCTGAAAAATGACTCCCGAATTCCTCCCGAATAGAATGGTTTTATATGGTCTTATTTGATATTTTTAAAAATAAAAAAACCCACAAACAATAGTGTTTGCGGGTTTTTGGTGGAATTTAATCCTGTTCAAGTGGGCAATGAGGGATTCGAACCCCCGACCCCCTCGGTGTAAACGAGGTGCTCTGAACCAACTGAGCTAATTGCCCTAAGCGGATGCAAATATATAACTAGAATTTGTATTACACAAAGCTTTTTAGCAAAAAAATAGATTATTTTTTTAAATTCAATTAGATTAAGAATCTACATTATTTATGCTGATTTTAAGCATCAAAAAACTCTGAACCAAATGGTTCAGAGTCAATCTTTTAATTAAAATTTATTTAGAAAGTTCTGGTACATTGGTTAGTATATAATCTCCATGTCCAGAAAACATCTTACTATATTCTTTAAAAAATTCCTTTCTTTCTTCTTTATCAGGCCAATGTTCTTTTACTAATTTTGAATTTTCATCAAACATTTTTTCAATATCTGAAAAATTTTCTAATGCAAAAACTTCAACTGCATCTCTACTGTTTGCACCCCATCTGTGCCTATGTGTGTAATAGCCTTTGATATAAGAATTTTTTTGAGTTACATTCTCAAAATATTCTTTAAACCCTTTTCCTCCTTCACCTAATTGATTAACTTTAACATAATAAATCATTGGTTCTTTAGATTCAGTAGTATAATCTTTTTGAAAAGGTAATGTAGCATATATCTCATCACTATGCATTGGACTGTAATAACTGTTTTGTTTTTTGAAAAAAGCTTTTCTTTCATCTTCATCAGGCCAAGCTTCATTTACTAATTTAGTTGTTACACCATTAGCTTTATCAATATCTTCCCAAGTTTTATAAACCGAAACTAATTTCACTTCAGAATCATCTGGCGTAAAATAATGAAAATAAAATCCAGACCCAATAATTAAATCATTTTTCATAGTTACTTTATCAAAGTATTCCTGCTCAGTTTTTAACCAATCTGAATAATCTACATCAGGGTCAGAACTTCTATGAGCAGTAGTTACAGTAATATAAACTGGTTTAAACTCTTCTTTTTCTCCTTTTGTATCTTCTTGAGCAATTGTTTTTGTTGTAAACATAAAGGCAAGCACAAGCATTGCCAACAATAGTTTTTTTATTGTTTTCATAAAAATATTTTTAGTTAGTATTTAGGTATAATAAGCCTTAAAACAATTAAATATAATGTTGTTTTGGAGTAAAAATTTCCTATATATAAAATAGGATTGGTTAGTTGTATTTCAATTAAATTACGAGGTTATAAATTAGCAATTTAAAGGATTTTTATTGCTATAAAGTTCTGTAGTTAATATTTTACCAATATAATAATATAAATGAGATAAAAAAATTATTCTTTCAAAAAAAGGAGGTTTATTTTATTAATTCAACAGGTAATTTAGTCTTTTATAAGACTTCTGCAACTACAAAAGTGCTACCTCCAATAAAGATTAAATCTTTATTATTTGCTGATTTTAAAGCACTATTATAAGCTTCATTTACCGTTGAATAAACACTCCCCAACAATTCAAATTTTAAGCATTTCAATTGTAATATAATTTCATTTAAACCGCGAGGAATATTTGGTTTACAAAAATAATATATTGCCGTTTTTGGAAACATAGGTAGTATTGAATCTAAATCTTTATCATTTACAACACCTAAAACAATGTGAAGTTTCTCAAAAGACTCTTCTTGTAATTGCTTAAATACATAATGTAAACCTTCTTTATTATGACCTGTATCACAAATAACTTTTGGCTTACTTTGTACTACTTGCCACCTTCCTAAAAGACCTGTATTTTTGACAATATTCTTTAATCCCCTTTTTATAGATTCCTTTGTAATACTACTATTACTGCTCTTTAAGATATTTAAAGTTTGAACAGCTGTTTTTATATTTTTAATTTGATAAGCGCCTTTTAGATCTGTTTGAAAATCCTCTTTAATAATTTCTGAAGCCAAAAATAATGGTGATTTGTTTTCTTTAGCTATTCTTTCAAAAACCGGATACGTTTCTTTATCAAATTCTCCAACTACAACAGGAATTTCTTTTTTAATAATACCTGCTTTTTCAAAAGCAATTTCAGGTAAAGTTTCTCCTAAAAACTGTGTATGATCAAATCCAATATTAGTAATTACTGATACTTCAGGAGTAATTATATTAGTAGAGTCTAATCTACCTCCCAAACCAACTTCAATAATGGCAATATCAATGTCATGTTTTGAAAAACAATCAAAAGCTAAACCTACAGTCATTTCAAAAAATGAAAGCTTATTTTCTTCTAAAAAAAGGATATTTTTTTTAATAAAATCTACAACTTCAACTTCTGAAATTATCTTTCCATTGATTTTAATTCGCTCTCTAAAATCTTTTAAGTGAGGTGATGTGTACAAACCTACTTTATAACCGGCTTCTTGTAATACTGAAGCTAACATATGACTTGTAGATCCTTTTCCGTTTGTTCCTGCAACGTGAATAGTTTTAAATTGCTTTTCTGGGCAATTGAGATGTTTTGAAAAAGCAATACTATTTGTTAAATCTTTTTTGAATGCCGTTTTCCCTTGCCTTTGATACATAGGTAATTGAGAAAACATCCAGTTGAGGGTTTCTTTATAATTCATTAAAATTATTGAGATAATGAAAATCTATATTTAATAGTTCCTATTTGTTTTGATGGTGCATTTGAATCTGATTGCCATTTTGTTTTTAAGGCTGCTGCTTTAGCTTGTGATAATAAACAGTGTGCCGTATTTGTTGATCCTTTAGCACCTGCGGTTGCTTTTATTACTTTACCATTATTATCAACTTCAATTCTTACTACAACCAAACCTTCCTCGTTACAAATATAATTAGGTTTTGGACGACTAATAGGCTTTCTATTTCCTAAATTATAATCTCCATTACCACCGCCACCACCATTGCCATAATACCCATTTGCATTTGGATCTCCATTTTCGTTTCCTTTATCTCCTGATTTATCATCATTCCCTTCTCCTCCAGATGCAGTTCCATTTGAATTATTTATACCTCCAATTAATGCATCTAATTTTTTCCTTTTTGCTTCTTCTTCAGCTCTCTGTTTTGCTATTGCAGCCTGTTTCTTCTTTTCAATTCTATCTTTTTCTAACTGAACTTCTTTGGCAAGTTCATCTGCCTTCTTTTTAGCATCTTGTTGCTTCTTTATTGCAATTGCTTCTTCATTATTTTGAGTAGCAACGTCTTCATACGCTTCAATTATATTTTCTGTAGATTCAGGTTTTACAATCTCTTCTTGTTCTTCAACCTGTCCTTTATCTTCTGAAGTTGATTTTAATGGTTCTGTAGGTTGAATATTTCCTCTACCAACACTTGATGTGCCAAAATTAACAGCTATACCATATTCTTCTGGTGGATCTAGATACGTCATTCCAAAGAAAAAAATAGCGACTAATAACAAACTCATTATTACACTTGTTAATGCTACTGATTTTCTTTTATGTACTGTATTTAAAAAACTGAACATCCTATTTTGGTCTAACTGCTAATATTACTTTGTATCTATTTCTATTTGCTATATCCATAACTTTCACAGCTTTTTCAATAGGTACCCCTTCTTCAGCTCTTAAAACTATAGTTGGGTTTTCTTTCTTCGCTAATAATGTCAACAAATCTTGTTCCAATTTAGACTCTCTTACTTTTTTATTATCGATATAGAAATTTAAATTTTTAGTAATACTTACTGAAACCGATTTTCTATTTTCGGTTTTACCACTTGCTTTTGGTAATAAAATGTCTAGCGCACTAGTAGTTACCAATGTTGAAGTTATCATAAAAAATATGAGCAGCAAAAAAACAATGTCGGTCATAGACGACATATTAAAATTTGGATTTATTTTATTTCTACCTCTAATATCCATCTAAATTATTATTTATTAAAAATTGAAAGTTATTATAAAATTTAATTTTTGAATCTTTAAATCTCTATATTGGTTCGTTTAATAAATCTAAAAACTCAACCGATTTAGCTTCCATTTCATACACAACTTTATTAGTTCTAACAACCAAATGGTTGTATTGAATGTATGAAATAATCCCTACAATAAGCCCTGCAACAGTTGTTGTCATCGCAGTATATAAACCATCCGACAGTAATTTAATATCTATTTGACCTCCTGCATTTGCTATTTCGTGTATGGCAACAATCATTCCTATTACAGTTCCTAAAAACCCAATCATTGGAGCAGCACCTGCAATAGTTGCTAAAACAGATACATTTTTTTCGAGCTTATAAATTTCTAATCGGCCAGCATTTTCAATAGCTGTATTAATATCTGCCAAAGGCTTCCCTATTCTTGAAATTCCTTTTTCTATTAATAACGAAGCTGGTGAATTAACTTGAATACAAAGAACTTTTGCTGCTTCTAACTTCCCATGAGAAACGTGATCTCTAATTTGATTCATAAAATTACTGTCAGTTTTAGAGGCTGCTTTTATGGCGAAAAATCGTTCAAAATAAATATACAACGCAACTGCTAATAAAACGACCAATAACGCAATAATAATTTGCCCTCCCAAACCGCCATCCATAACTAATTTATAGATAGAAAGTGTTTTTTCTTCAGATAGTGTTTCGTTTAAAACTTCTGATGAATCTTGTAAAATAAGTAATGCCATAAATTAAATTTTATTTTTCTTAAACGAAATTAGACTCTGAAAATTGTTTAGAATTTTAGATATAAAAAAACCCGAGAAATTTCTCGGGTTAAATTTATATTTTATAAGATAGCCCTCATTCCCATAAAGGCAAGTGAGCCTACAATAAAGCCAACTGCCGCTAACCAAGCTATTTTTTTGAAGTACCAGAAAAAATCAATTTTTTCCATCCCCATTGCTACAACACCTGCTGCAGAACCAATAATTAGCATACTACCCCCGGTACCAGCTGAAAAAGCAACAAAATGCCATAAATGACTATCTGTAGGCTCTTGAAACATTCCCATACTCGCTGCAACTAATGGTACATTATCCACAACTGCAGAACCTACACCTAAAAGCATTACAACAATATCCGTATTTGGAATGATAGTTTTTAAAGATTCAGCACCTAAAAATAATAATCCTAACGACTCTAATGCTGCTACTGCCATTAAAATTCCGAAGAAGAATAATACACTTGGCATTTCTATTCTTGATAAAGATTTATGAATTGGACTATGAAAACCAACTACATCATCTCCTTCGTTTTCTAATATATTTGAAATGCTAAACTGTAATCTACTATATATTTCGGCAAAAATACCTACTATCGATAATGATAACATCATACCTACATAAGGTGGTAAATGTGTAACTGTTTTAAATATTGGAACAAACATAATAGCTCCTAACCCTATATACAACATTGTAGGACCGTACTTGTTTTTTGAATTTTCACTTTCTGCTATTACCCCCTCTATATCTCCTTTAAATGGCTTCATATATGAAGCTATCAATGTTGGTACTATCATACATAGTAAAGACGGTATAATTAAATATTCTATTAATTTTATTGTTGTTACTTTTTTACCAATCCAAAGCATAGTGGTTGTAACATCTCCAATTGGCGACCAAGCTCCACCTGCATTAGCAGCTATAATTATTAAACCTGCAAACCACAAACGCGTATTTTTGTCATTAATAATTTTTTGAAGAATCGTAATTAATACAATAGTAGCTGTTAAATTATCAATAATTGCAGAAAGGATAAATGCTAAAAACGCAAAAATCCATAGTAACTTTCTCTTATTTTTAGTTTTGATATAATTTTTGAAGGTTGCAAAACCATCAAAATAATCTATAATTTCAACAATCGTCATTGCTCCCAATAAGAAAAATAAAATCTCAGCCGTTTTTCCTAAATGGTGTAATAACGTTTCTTCTAACAAATGATGTTTTTCATCTATAGAAAAATTGGAAAACCCTTCTACTAATTTATGCGCTCCAGAATCAAACCAATTTGGAAAAGCTTCTATCCCAAAAGCTACCAATGCCCATAAAATGGCCATCATGGCTAACGCCGGAATTAACTTATCTAATTTTAAATTGTGTTCTAAAGCAATTGCTAAATATCCTATTATGAATATTAGAATAATGAGTGTTTCCATATATTAAAGTTTAAATTAATTGTTTTAATGCTATTTCAAAAGCTGTTTTACTTATGTTTTGCTTACTGTTATTTAAATTATATGTTTTTTCAAGTGCTTTTTTTATTGTGTTAGACGTATCATCAAATATTGATGCATCTTTCATTGGTAATTTTACTTTTGATTCCATTAAATAAGCAAAAACTCTTGCTATTCCACAGTTAGAAATAAAATCAGGTAACAAACTTAACTTTTTATCTGTAAATTCCATAATTGGACCAAAGAAAATTTCTTTATCTGCAAAAGGAACGTTAGCTCCTGGAGAAATTACTTCTAAACCTGCTTCAATCATTTGAGTAACTTGTTCTTTAGTTACAAGCCTTGAAGCTGCTGCCGGAACAAAAATTTCAGCTGGTAACTTCCAAATATTAGCATTCATTTCATCAAATGAAATTAAATTAGCAGCACTTAACTTATTTCCATCTTTTTGTGAAAATAATTCAGTCATTTCCTCCAAGGTAAAGCCATCTTCTTTAATTAATCCTCCAACACTATCAATTATCCCTACTACTTTTGCACCTAATTGAGTTAAATAATACGCTGCTGCAGAACCTACATTCCCAAACCCCTGAACTATAGCCCTCTTACCTTTAATTGAACCACCATAAATAGTGTAATAATGATTTACCGCTTCGGCAACGCCGTATCCTGTTAGCATATCTGCCACTGTGTATTTACGTTCTAAATCTGGTGAGTATTTTTTATCAACTATTACTTTTACAACTCCAAACCTTAATTGCCCAATTCTATTTATTTTTTCTGATTCTGTTGGTTTAAAATGCCCATTAAAGACACCTTCTTGCGGATGCCAAACTCCACAATCTTCTGTCATAGGAATTACATCATTAATTTCATCAACATTTAAATCGCCGCCTGTACCATAATAATGCTTTAATAATGGAGAAACTGCTTTATACCAACGTCTTAAAACACCATTTTTTCTTGGATCACTTGGATCGAAGTTGATACCTGATTTAGCCCCACCAATAGCTGGCCCAGACACTGTAAATTTCACTTCCATAGTTTTAGCCAATGAAAGTACTTCATTCATATCTAACCCTTTACGCATTCTTGTACCACCACCCGCAGCACCACCTCTCAATGAATTTATAACTGTCCAACCTTCAGCTTCCGTTTCTGGGTCTTGCCAATGAAACACAATTTCAGGTTGTTTACTTTCGTATTTTTTTAATAATTCTTTCATTTTTAAATTTTAACTACTATTCCTAAATTTACTATTAATTACCTATTTTCCTCCTAAAATAATTCTCAGTTAGCAAAGTTATAATTGTGTCATAATTCAAGTTTTAAAGTTTATAAATTTTAATATAAAAATATTACCAAATATAGTAAAATCTTATAGTCATTCTATGCTGATTTCATCAAATATCAACAATGAAAACATATTTTAATTTTAAAACACTAAGTTATTTTTGTTACTTAATATTTTACATATTTAATAATAAATAACTTAAAAAAGGCTTATATTTGAAAATTATTGAATTAATACTTAAACCTATTATTAATTATGGATTTTAATTTAACTGAAGAACAAATAATGATTCGTGATGCTGCTCGTGATTTTGCTCAAAATGAGCTTTTACCAGGCGTTATAGATCGTGATGAAAAACAACAATTTCCAGCTGAACAAGTTAAGAAAATGGGAGAGCTAGGTTTTTTAGGAATGATGGTTGATCCAAAATATGGTGGTAGTGGTTTAGATGCTGTATCTTATGTATTAGCAATGGAAGAAATTTCAAAAATTGATGCTTCAGCTTCAGTTGTTATGTCTGTTAATAATTCATTAGTTTGCTGGGGGCTTGAAACATACGGTACTGAAGAACAAAAACAAAAATATCTAGTTCCTCTTGCAAAAGGAGAAATTATTGGTGCATTTTGCTTAAGTGAACCTGAAGCCGGTTCCGATGCAACTTCACAAAAAACAACTGCAATTGATAAAGGAGATCACTATCTAGTAAACGGTACAAAAAACTGGATTACTAATGGTGGAACTGCAAGTGTTTATCTTGTAATTGCACAAACTGATGTAGCTAAAGGGCATAAAGGTATAAATGCCTTAATTATTGAAAAAGGAGCTGAAGGTTTTGTTGTTGGAAATAAAGAAAATAAATTAGGTATTCGTGGTTCTGATACACATTCGCTAATGTTTACGGATGTTAAAGTACCTAAAGAAAATAGAATTGGTGAAGATGGTTTTGGATTTAAATTTGCAATGAAAACATTGGCAGGTGGACGAATTGGAATTGCTTCACAAGCCTTAGGAATTGCATCTGGTGCTTATGAATTAGCCTTACAATATTCTAAAGAGCGTAAAGCTTTTGGTAAAGAAATTAATCAACACCAAGCTATTGCTTTTAAATTAGCCGATATGGCAACCCAAATTGAGGCTGCACGTCATTTATGTATCAAAGCTGCTTGGGAAAAAGATCAACACAAAAATTACGATTTAAGTGGTGCAATGGCTAAATTATATGCTGCTGAAATGGCAATGGCTGTAACAGTTGAAGCTGTTCAAATACACGGTGGTTATGGATTTGTAAAAGAATACCACGTAGAACGTTTAATGCGTGATGCTAAAATTACACAGATTTATGAAGGTACTTCTGAGATTCAAAAAATTGTAATCTCAAGAAGTGTTTTGAGAGATTAAAAGAAGTATAAAAAAAGTCGACAATTGTCGACTTTTTTTATACTTCTTTTATAACATACGTCACTATTCCCCAAATAATTAACTCATCTTCATCAGTAACTTTAATGGGATTGTATTTTTTATTTTCTGGTATTAAGTACACACATTTTTTTTCTACTTTTAATCTTTTTATGGTAAATTCTCCATCAATCATACATACTGCAATTTTACCATTTCTTGTCTCAATGCTTCTGTCAATCACCAATAAATCACCATCTTCAATATTAGCATCAATCATAGAATTTCCTCTAACACGAGCATAAAAAGTTGCATCTTCGTTTTTTACCAATTCCTTATCCAAACTTATTCGTACTTCTTTAAAATCTTCCGCAGGTGAAGGAAAACCCGCAGAAATATCTTCATTTACAATTGGCCTTTTCCGTAATTGTGATTTTTCTGGACTGTATATTGTCAAAATTTTAGTATCCTTCTTTTTTTTTAATCGCATTTTATTTCAATTATTTCATCAATGTCTGTTGTATATCTTGGTGATAAATGTTCTTGCTTCATTTTCCAGGTTCTGTCTAAATCTTGGTTGGCAATTTTAACAGTTGGTTTGTTATATTTTAAATTCAATTTATCCATTACTTTCATTAAAGATTTATGCTTCGGATTTTCATCTTCAAACAATGAAAATTGATGTTCCTCTTCAGATTTTAATCCCATAACAACAACGCCTGCTTTTTTATAATTGTAGCCCTTCTTGAAAAGTTGTTCAATTCCCCTACTAGCATAATTACAAATTGTAATACTTGAATTTGTAGTGTAAGGCAGATGAATTACAAGCCCTACATTTCGTTTTACACTTGAGTAACTACTTGTTTTTAAAAACACATATAAATAGTTACATTCTGAATGTTGCTTTCGTAACTTTTCTGCACAAGCATTAGCAAATGTAGCAATCCGTTCTTTTATAGGCTCAAACTCTCTTAATGCATATTCAAAAGTTCTTGTTGTAGCAATAGATATTTTATCTCTTACAACTTCAAATTCTATCGTTGAATTTCCAGATAAATCTTGCTTCAAACGTAAACCAACAACTGAAAATTTATTTCTAACCAATTCATCCGATAACAATGTAAAATCATACGCAGTATTAATATTTTGAAATTTAAGTTGCTTTGAAATACTTCTTCCAATTCCCCAAACATTTTCAACTTTCGTCCATCTCAACGCTTTAATGCGCTGCTCTTCATTTGAAATAACATAAACTCCTTTTGTTTCATTCTCATATTTTTTCGCAATTTTATTTGCTACTTTAGAAAGCGACTTTGTTTTAGCAACACCAATACTTACTGGTATACCAACTTGTTTTTCAATAGTATTCTTTATTTCTAAAATATAATCTTCTAATACATCTTTTGAAATTCCATCCAATTTAAAAAAGGCTTCATCTATCGAATAAACTTCAATATCTGAAGAGAATTTTGATAAAATAGACATTACCCTAGTACTTAAATCTCCATACAGTGAATAATTAGATGAGAAGACATTAATATGGTTTTCTTTAAAAGCCCTTTCATATTTAAAGGCTTCAGCTCCCATTGGTATAAAAGGTTTCGCCTCAGTACTTCGTGCTATCACACAGCCATCATTATTAGATAAAACCACTATTGGCTTACCAATTAAATATGGCCTAAAAACACGTTCACATGAAGCATAAAAACTATTACAATCTAAAATCCCGTACATCATATAAAATTAATAAGATTATTTTATGAATTGTTCTAAAATGAAAAAATCCTTATAATTAAATAAGGATTTTGTTAAATATATATTCCTGTTTTTTTATGCTCTATATAAATCAGCCTTCCAATTTTGAATTTCTTTTTTAATATCACTCTCTGAAAGGTCTTCCTTTACTGCTTTTTCAACTAAAGTTAGAAACTCATCATCTGAAGCAAAACGCAAACCAATAATTTGCCTTGTTGTTATTTTACTACTCAATGCTTTTCCTGTTAATATAAAATATCTCAGTTTTTCTTCAGCTCTAATGGCTCTATCTTGAGCTTTTAATGCAAAAGACCTAATAAAGTAAAACATAAATAATAAAATAAAAGAGATCAATACTAATAATGAAGCTGAATACAAATTATTATCCGCTGATATTAAAAAGCCTCTTATTGAACCTATAATAAGAGCAAAAATTGCTAAAAATGTAACAAGGTGATACCCTACTATCCATTTTCCATGATTTTTTAAATTTTGTTGTTTCATAATGAGATTAGATTTTAAAATGATATTTGTAAAGATATACTATAAAAATAATATATCAAGAAAACAATAAACAAAAAAAAACCTTCAACAATTAAGTTGAAGGTTTTCAAAAGAAAGGCGGTGACATACTCTCCCACCAATGGCAGTACCATCTGCGCTGATAGGCTTAACTTCTCTGTTCGGTATGGGAAGAGGTGAGCCCTATCGCTATAACCACCTTAAGTTGTTTGGGGAACTACCCCTATGTGTTGACATACTGAAAAAATAATATCTTAAGAATCAAAAAAAAGTAAAAAGTGTACATAAAAGCCTATGGGTTATTAGTACTACTTGGCTATGACATTACTGCCTTTACACCT
>Ga0190303_1000102_pt1:27500-33703 | contig 33703 bp, 27 predicted proteins | sample 48700701_MG_FD_161672 | JGI IMG/M metagenome (GOLD analysis project Ga0190303, IMG submission 161672) | Hydrothermal vent sediment bacterial communities from Southern Trench, Guaymas Basin, Mexico - 4870-07-0-1_MG | ecosystem: Environmental > Aquatic > Marine > Hydrothermal vents >... | reverse complement strand
AACGGGGGGCATTCAGCCCCCCTTCTGGATGATTGTATATCAGAATATCACCAGTTTGTATCTGTATGACCTGCCTCCAGCATTCACCCTCACAAAGTATACACCCGCTCCCCTCAACTCTATCCTCTCACTGTGATATCCCGCTCCCTTTATACCTTCCTTACCATACACCTGCCTCCCACTTATATCATACACTTTTATCTTCACCTTACTCGCCTTCGGTAATCCATACCTCACTTCTACTCCCCCTATACCTATGCTCCGCTCAAGATATACCTCCACTTCCTTCGGTATCTCCTCCACCCCTACACTGTAATCTGGATAACCAATCCGCACATCATCCACATACCAACCATCATATGCAACACTACCATCACTGCCAAAATGCCACCTGATATATAAGTTGTTGTTCCCTGTATAAGAACTCAAGTCTATCTTCACCTTGCTCCATCCCCCTAAATTACCCGTATATCCTCGCTCATTAGGGACACCAGCATTACCGCTGCTGAACGCATCCTCATTGTATGCTGGATAATCAGGGTCAATTATATCCCAGTTGCTACCATCCACAGATACCTTTATGTTACCTCCATCAAAATAACCCTCACTGTAAAACCACTGATAATACTCACATACAAGCTTCCCACTCGCACCACTTATGTCTATTACAGGCGTGGTCAACCTGGAATCGCTGTCGTTGCTGTAATTGCCATTCAGCACAGTGCCCCAACAATTGCTCCCTGAATGCGCACCACCAGGACCTGCCGTGGGAACTCCCCAGTCCCAATCACCCGTGGATGTCATACCACCATTGCCAGACTCAAAATCCTCATCATATACCCATACATATGGATACAACGCAGCATTCACCTCAACATTCGCACCATCACCTACATACACCGTTATCAATGTGTCCGAATAACCATCCCTGCTTATATAAACATCATATGTGTCTGGATACACATCTATACTGTAATTACCACCCGAATCCGTGGTGTCATAATAACTACCATAAGTGCTGTGTAAGGTCGCACGCACAATGGCACCTCCATCATCTGGATTGCCACGACTGTCCACAACACCATATATCCGGGCATTGGGTGGTGTCTCCTGCGCAAGTAAGTAAGAAATGCTGTTCTCCACCAGCTGCTTCGCCACCATACTGTCACCCAACGCACCCAGATTGAAACCATAATAAATAACCTGACCTGCCTCCGGGGGTGGTGTGTTGTCAAATACACTTATCCCTGCATCATTAGGATAACTGCTCGTCCCATATATCAATACACCACCCGTATACAGGGTCATAGCATCCTCATCACCCCACGCAGAATAAGATATACCTATGGTGGATGGTAATACATTCGGTGTCGTGGCAAGTGGATGCGATGCATTCTGCAATGTTAAATCACCAGCATTGTCTGAATCCCAGTCATCCACATGCAAAACATTGCGCACAAAGTCCGTCTCATTATAATCATAACCTACCTCTCCTCCCTCAACCAGCAACTTACCACCACCATTGTACCAGTCTGTTATCTTATCTATCAATCCACTCTCCCTTAATGGATTATAATCATTCCCACTGCTCACTATCACAGCATCATACATGCTCCAGTCGGCACCTACAGCCTGAGCCGAATTCATCGTGTCAACACTATAACCCAGATCAATTAACCACCTGTAAAACCTGTCCGCTGATGATGCAAGCTTCACACCTTTTACATCCACCTCTATACTATGACCAACCACCTTCTCCTTCGCCTTTATGTCCAGCCATATATCACCCTTGCTCCCATCATAATCATCTATCACAAGAATATTGCCCTCAGTTGGTGTCATTTTGAAGTCCTCATTAACAGAATCTGCACCAACTGATACAACCCTTGTTATTGGTTGATAGTGATAGGCGGTAACAAGGAACCTGTAATCAAAGTATGGAAGGGTAACAGAATAATCACCATTATTGAGGGAATCTGAATACACCGTGGTATAGAGTGAATCATTGTCAGTCCTGTATATCCTTATTGTTGCAGTTATACCATTCCCTGTTCCACCATCGTATACCCTTCCATACACAATGCCACTGGGTGCAGGTGTGAGATAAAGGTTCTTTGTGTTGTTACCATACTTCACCAGTATCATTGTATCCAGAGGAATATAACCGAATTTCTTCACATAAACATCATAGTAATCAGCATACACAGAATCAGAAACACTGTATGAGCCATCGGCAGATGAATTGACACTGAATGCTGGTGAAGTTGAACTGGTGTCTGCACCATGGGGATAACCCTTTATTTCAGCACCACTCACGGGTGTGGTTGAACCTGCCTCATAAACAAACCCTGAAACCAATCCCTTAACCCTTTTAACAGGTATCTCCTGTTTTGCAACATTATACCCTGGTTTCAGTATTGCAGCGGTCACATTCCCCGTTGTTGTTGGAACAACATCAATATCAAGTGCCCCACCACTGGTTGATGCAGATGTATCAATACCACATCCTTGCAGGTCAAGTGTATAACCTGTTGGGTTCACTGTTGAAGAGACCACCCCGGGGAAATTTGGAACAAGTTTATCTGTTACATTCAGGGTATCACAGGTTGCAGTTATGCTCCATGATGTAAGGTCAGAGGCGCCATAGACCTTTATTGAATCTGTGAAGAGGAAGTAGGTCTCATTTATATCCCTGCCCGTGACAGTAAGGTATTCTCCATATGGTGCATCCACATTCAGAATCGCCTGGCCTGTGGCATCCGTTGTATCGTAAAGGTCAACGCCATACCCGAAGATATGGATCTCAACATTCTGATAGGGATTGTTTGTGGAATCCTGAACAGTCACTGTTACATTTGTTGGTGTATTCACCTGCACACTTTCAGGGTCAATGGTGTATGATGCCGGGACAACCACAAGCACTGTATCAAAAACAGGGAAGAAATCATGCTTTGTCACAGTCACATACATGGTTTCTCCTGCACTTGCAGGTGAGATGGTGAGGACAACCTCTCCTGATGCATCTGTATAATCCACCTCGTGTATATCAGGGTCCTCTGATGGAATCCATGCACAGACAAGGGCATTTTCAAGTGGGCTTGAATTTTTGTCTGTTACAGTGACAGTAAAGTTCTGTGTTCCTGGCACAACAACAGGATTATGGGTTACAATCATTGTATCGGGAATGTCTGTCCAGAAATCAAGTGATGGGTCATTGAACACATGGTATGCCTCAAAGTAATACTGCTTCCTGGAAGTGGATGTATTGTTCTCTATCCAGTAAAGGCCCCACTGGAAGAACCTTGCTATTTCGTAAAGCCTTCCTGGAACACTGTCTGTGTATATTGCATCAAACTCCCTTCTCTGAAGCCAGTCGTCCTCATCCCAGTATGTTGATGGAACAGAGCCAAAGTAAGAGATACCACCCCTGTTCCCTATCTTTGGCCATGTTTCACCAAAGCAATCAGAGGAATAATCAAAATCACCCGTGAGACAGCAATGCCCAACAGGTAAACAGTACATATCCTGGTTCGTGGTCTGGGACCTCAACTCACTAACATTGAAATCTCCGGAATAACCCACTGCCCAGGATGTCCGGGAACCATGTGCTGTATAGACCAGCCACGACCTACCAGCATTTATCTGCTGGACAACCCTTGTCTCCTCCTCACCTGATGCCATCACAAGGGTGTCAACTGTGTATCCATTGGGAATGAGGCAGTTGTCCATACAATATGCATTTGTTGCTATTCCTACTGATTGATATGAAGCATCATAACCTGCAATCAGGCATGCCCTTTTCAGCCAGTCGTATCCAGCAGAGCCAAAATCTGCATGCTCATACCTTATTGCCTTTGTAATAGCAGTATCTGCCTCTTCTGCATTCATTGCAGAGACCCTTCCAATGTAAAGGTCTGGAAGGTAACCCGATTCATCAATCTCCGCATAGTAAAGGTCTGTCTGGTCGCCTGATGAAGCACCTGTTCCAGAGGGGGGAACATCTATTGTTGAGGAGTTTGGGTCACCAATAAGCAGAACATATGTTGCCACAGGTGACTGAAGCCTTATGGTATCATTTATCTGGGATGCTGTCCACCCATCCACATTGAACATCCTCACCTTGAATCCCTTCTGTGTTTTCCAATCCGCAATCTTTCGTGCAACTGCCTCAGCACCACTTCTGTAATAGATGTCATAATAAATGGGAAGTGGAACAACATCCTTGACAGGCTTATAATTCAACACCATCCTCTTTATGAATTGCTCCCAAGCAGGCGAGTAATTCCTCTTAATTTCCTTTTCTGTCTTAACAGGGTCTGCACCTATAAATTCTACCTTAACCTTTATAGAGGTATAAAACCTTATTGTTCCCTTCACTGGATTGTACTGCACAGGGAAAAACTCCACTGTGGCAAGCCTGTGCCCCCTTGCAGTGCCTTCATGAATATAAACATCTGCCAGTTTATCTGGATAGTATGCATCAGAAGAATAGGTTTTCTCATCAAGCACAAACTCACCAACAGCACCCTTCACCTTGGGAACACTGGCAAATGCAGGGACAATCCTTTTATCAATACCAAGTTCCTTAAGGGGATATTCCTTATAATCTCCAGACACAACTGTAAGTTTCACATCTGCACCATGTGGAACCTCTATAACACCAGTGACCATAGGAAGTTTTGGCTTACCAATCTCCCCAGTGTAGGCATAGTCCCTGATTGTGAGCAGTGCAAACTCTTCACCTGTTGAATGCTTCATAAAATCTGTCTTCACATTCCTCCACTCAAAACCAAAGGCATCTGTCTGGATTTCAACCCCTGATATATCGGACTTCAAACACACGATTTCAGGCTTTGTTACATCCTGAAATCCTTTAAGGATGGGCACCCACTTACCTTCTGAAAAAGACAGAAGACTTAAAACAATGTAAAGCATGAACACACCTCCAATCTGTTAGTTGTTCAAGTCACTCGTGGGACAGTTCCGCCCCACAGTTCTCACAATACCAGGCATCAGGCTTGTTCTTGAATCCACACCTGGGACACACAATGAACGAACCTTCCTCCGTGCCTTCTTCGCTTACACCGAGTTCCTTTTCAAGCCCTGCAAGCCAATCATCCTCAACCTCAGGCTGAACAGACTCTTCACCAGTAACAACCTCTTCCGTTGTTTCAGCGCTTGGCTCCTCTCCTGTGAATATCTCCTCTGCAATCTTTTCCTCTTCTGGAACCTCAGGAAGAACCTCCTCAGGTGTCTCTACTGCCTCTTCTTTCTTTTCCTCAACCTCTTCAAGTGTAATCTCAAATTCATCACCCTTTGCTTCTTCCGTCTTTTCTTCTACTGCTTCTTCAACTGGTTCTGGCGCTTCACCTATCAACTCAACAAAAGTCTTCCTGTCCTCATTCAACTGGTTCAGCCTGTCCTCAAGTTCCTTTATCCTTTCCTTCAGTTCAGATGTCATTGACTCGTATGTCTCGTCAGTATACTCACCAATTGCATGCCTCAGGTCAATCTCCTCAAACTGTTCCTCAAGCCCCTCCTTTTGCAGGGATATCTCCCTTATCTCATCATCAATCTTTTTTATCTCTTCCTGGATAACAGATGCCTTCTCCTTCAGTTGTTTTTCAACCCCCTGCAACCTTTCCTCGTAGTCAGACTTCACCTTGTTGTAAACACTCTCCCTCACTGTTCCCTTCCTCTGTTCCAGCAATTTGAGTTTTTGCTGGAGGTCTGCCATCTGGTTTTTAAGATTCAGGATTTCTTCATCCATTCCCATATAAGCCCCCTTGTGTTGTTTTGTAAACAAATAATATACCCGTTTCAAAGCTCCTCAAACCAGTTTTTACTGAATAATCCCAGTGGAGTGAATCAATGAACATTCCTTTTAATCTGTTAAAACCCTTTTTTCTCCTCTCCCTGTATTTCTTCAGAACAAAGTCTCTTAAATTCAATCTCTTTATGACCTCTGGTCTGTTTGTGTTTACGAGCAAACTTATATATGCATCTCTCTGGAGGAGTGAATATGCATAGTTTTCTGCACCAGATACAATGAATGATTCAATTGCCTTCTTCTTATTTCCCCTGAAAACCGCCTCCAGCATATCAAATACAGCCCCATCCCTCCTTCTCAGGGACCTTATCATCTCCGGTGTTATCACATTCTCTGTGGAAGACAACAGCACATCTAACAACCCAGAAATCGC
>Ga0190303_1000102_pt1:0-25000 | contig 33703 bp, 27 predicted proteins | sample 48700701_MG_FD_161672 | JGI IMG/M metagenome (GOLD analysis project Ga0190303, IMG submission 161672) | Hydrothermal vent sediment bacterial communities from Southern Trench, Guaymas Basin, Mexico - 4870-07-0-1_MG | ecosystem: Environmental > Aquatic > Marine > Hydrothermal vents >... | reverse complement strand
GAAAAAATAAATAATGCCCTCTTGTGGAAACATCCATATCCCAACAGGTTTCTTAAAATGGAACCTGGATGGATATGCGGACTCACACAGGCACTTGGAGGCGCCCTTTTCCTCTACTTGAAAAGGCATTCTGAAAAATTTGAAGGTAATGATACACTTGCAATTGAACCCCTATTTCATCCAGTCAGGGAAGGTGGGGTTGGAAACTCAATTGGTGACTACCACTTCCTTGAGGAGTATCCCTCAAATCCGCCGTCAGCAACACTCAATGGTTTCATGTACATGCTTCTTGTGCTCCATGAGTTTGCAGAGAATGGACATAAGAACAGCAAAGACGCATTCACTTACTATGCAGAGAATTTAAAAAAACACCTTCATTTATATGACACTGGATACTGGTCATTGTACGACCTCTGGATGGTGAAAAGGCTTGCATCCAGGGAATACCACTTCCTCCACATAGGCCTTCTGGAAAGACTCTATGTGATTACTGGGGACCCGATCTTCCACCAGTATAAGAATAAATGGGAAAGATACTGGAGAAGCAGCAAATGCCGTTTAATGTGGTTTACAGAAAAGATTAAGGAGAAAACCTATCTTTACCTGGTTAAAAGATAATCAGTGAGCGCAAGGAACATCCAGCCATTGGACCACCTCATATAAGGTATCCTTATTAAAATTCTGCCTGTATCCCGGTAATAGAAGTATCCCTCATCTGAATAAAATATATTTATAGCATTTTTCAATACCCTTTCCTGATATTCAAAATCCTCAAACATTCCAAAGACAAGTGAAGATACTGCAAAGGCATGGATGTCCAGTGGATAAAGTGAATCAATTGTGTTCCTTGGAATAAAATCCTCTGTGAAAAGATTTTCTCTGTAAAACCTGTACCCGGCCTTTATTGAATTATATATCTCTCTGTGGTTCACCTTTTCATTTATGGAGAGTAGTGCCCAGAGATTATATCCTGTGTGGAAATTGTCTATCCACTTCTGATTATCAACATCACCATAATACCAGGAACCATCCTCATTCTGGCTTTTGACAACAAACTCTGCACTTTTCAGGGCATAATCAATATATTTGTTCCTTCCTGTGATTGACCACAGGTCAGCAAGGAGCATTGATGCAAGAAGAGTTGCATTATACACCCTTTCGCTATCACTAGGACCGTAACTGAAACATATACCCCTTTCATCCTCATACCTGTTCAGTTCATTCAGTATAAATTCACCTGAGGATTCTACTATATCCACCAGCCTGCTCTCTCCTGTCTCCATGTATAGTTCAAGCAGGGATTCTGCACAGAACACGGTTGTCACAACATTTGGATAAAACGCAGGTTTGAAACTGTTCCTTGACTGCCATGGAAAATTGTATCCCCAGGCATATCTTTCAGTATATGGTGAACGGTTTTTTAGAAGCCACTCTGCAAGTTCTGCTGCAAGGCTCAGATATTTTTCATCCCTGTATGACCTATAGAGGTTGAGAAGACCCATTATATATAGGGATATACCTTTGGCATTCCTCATCTTCCTGATGCCAAAGAAGGGCCTTAAATTCAAAGGGAATCTCTTAAAAAACTGGGTAATGAGTATTCCCCAGTATTTGTTCCTGAATGGAACGCCATAAAAGAGAAATGAATTCAATCCATCATAAGGGTCAAATCCCTTAAAATCCTCTTTTTTTGCCCACCTGAGTAAAGAAATGGTGATTGCTCTCAGGTCATTGTTGCCCTTATAATCCATTCAGATACCTCTAAAATCTCTTCGGGTGGAATGGCAGGCCCCTTCTTACCAAGAACATAATCAACAAAAGCATTTATCTCCTGAACATACCCTTTATCCTGGGACTTTGATTTAAACACATTCCTATTCCCACCAGAAGAGAGAATTGTTGTCCTGTAATCATCAATAATACCCACCTTTCCGTCACCAATAACCTCAACCCTCTCCTTCGGGAATGACTTATCACCTGTTGTTGTATAATGTATGCTTGCCATGGAACCGTCTTCAAAGGACACCACAATTATCGCATTCTCCCTGTCCCCTGCAGGATAAAGCTTAACCTCAGTAATTCTTCCTCCTGTAAGGAATCTGGTAAAATCAAGGAAATGGCAACCTTCACCAATAATCCTTCCTCCACCTATATCAGGGTCCCTTGTCCAGTGATCAGGAGGCAAAGCACCTGCATTCACCCTGTAATGTATTATTAGAGGCCCGTGCTCATCACCAAAGAAGGATTTAAGCCTTTCAGCATGGAGAGAAAACCTCCTGTTGAACCCTACCATAATCTTAACAGGATTCTCCTTCAATTTTTTCCCAATCCTCTCAACATCCTCAAGGCTTATTGCAAGTGGCTTTTCAACATAGACATTTTTGCCTTCCTCAATGGCCCTAAGAACATAAGGGGCATGCAGATTGTGCCTTGTGAGAATAAAGACTGTGTTTATATCACGGTTTGATAGAATCTCCTCTGTATCAGAGGTTGCCCTGTAAAAACCAAATCTCTTTGCAACATTCACAGCACCTGCACCATGGGATGTAGCAACCATGGAGAGTTGAACATGAGGGTTTGATTTTAATGCAGGGATAATAAATGTTTTTCCAAAACTGCCTGCGCCTATAACACCAGCAACAACAACATCCTCTTTTTTCTCAACAGGCGGAGAAACCTCTATTGTTTTAACCTTCTCTGCAAGGGTCTCACCATATTCAAACACAACCCCTATAAAGGGCTCTCTCCTGTTCAATATCAAGTCATAGGCCTCATTGGCCATTTCAATTGTAAATCTATGTGTGATGAGGGTTTTAACATTGATCTTTTTCTGGGCAACAAGGTCAAGGAATGCCTCCATGTTCCTCTGTTCAGTCCATCTCACATAACCTATAGGATAATCAATTCCCTTCTCCTCATACACAGGGTCGTATCTTCCAGGCCCATAGGACCTTGAGAGAGAAAGTGAAAGTTCCTTCATGTAAAATGGTTCCCTTTCCAGTTCCATCCCAACTGCACCAACCACAACAACCTTCCCTCTATCCCTCAATATCCTTGAAGCTGTGTGTACGGGTTCACTGCTCCTTGTACCTGCTGTTATAATCACAGAATCCAGACCAAAGCCATCTGTGAAGGTCGCCACCCTTTCCTCTATCCCTTCACCTGAAATAGAACCAGCATCAAGGCCAAAATTCCCTGCCCTTTTTATGGCTTTTCTGTCCACATCAATTCCGAATACCCTGCAACCTGAAGCCTTCAAGATCTGCAGTGTTAAGAGGCCAATGAGTCCAAGCCCTATCACACCAACCCTCTCGCCTACCCTGACATCAGCCTGTCTCACCCCCTGCATTGCTATTGCACCAATCGTGGCAAATGCAGCCTCATCAAGCCCAACACCATCAGGAACCTTCACACAGAGATTAACAGGCACCTTAATAAGCTCTGAATGGGTGGCATAATTACCGCCACCACATGCAACAACATCACCAGGTGAAAAATTTGTAACACCCTCTCCCATTGCAATCACCTTTCCTGCACTGCTGTAACCAAGCAACTTATATTCATCCAGTTTTGACCTGACCTTCTTCAATGTCTGTCCGAGCCCTTCCCTCTTTATGTTCTCAACAACCTTCTTCACAAGGTCAGGCCTTGCCCTTGCCTTTCCAATGAGGGACTTCTTGCCTGTTCCAACCGTTGTCTTTTCCGTTCCTGCTGATATTGCAGAAAAATAATTCCTGACAATGATAAATCCTGGCTCTGGCACAGGGTCAGGTGCATCAATAACCTTTATTTTACCATCCTTAAAATCCTGAACAACCTGTTTCATGTGGAATATATTACCACAATTTTAATATTTCGCAAGAAAATTTTATTCCAATACATCTTTTTTTCTTTCTCCAGGCTGTGTTATTCCCGGTAAACCGGGGTTTACATGGGAAATAACATATCTGAATTTGCCTGTCTTTGTTCTTGGGATGGCATCAACAAGGAGGAAATCAATCTTTATACTGTCTCCCAGATGCTCCCGGATATTTGAAACGAGTCTGGCTTTATCCTCCTCACCGAAGTGGCCATCAGGAACATTCCTCACAAAGATATGGTCCTTTGAATCCTGTTCAAGCTGAGCCTCAATCACATTCTTCATACCCTTGAACAGGAAATCAAGCCTGGTAATCATCCTTCCATCAGATGTAACTATAATATCTTCAACCCTTCCCGTAATTTTTTCTATTAGTCTACCTCCCCTACCACATGAACATTTTCCTTCTTTAGGAATCGCGAGGTCGCCTGTTCTGTATCTTATAAAAGGCATGGCAAGATTGTTCAAACCTGTTGCAACAATTTCGCCCCACTCTCCTGGTGATGCAGGTTCATTTCTTTCGTTCAGCAATTCAACAATACCATACTCATATTTTATATGGTAGTTCCCCTCTTCACATTGGACTATGTTTGCAGTAAATTCAGTTTGACCATACCAGTCATATACCCTGCATCCAAACGCATCCTCAATCACAGGTCTTTGATAATCCATCAGGGTCTCAGAGGCTGTAAATATTGCCCTGGTTTTAAAATTTAATGGGTTACCATCAAGGATATAAGACGAAAGTATATATATTGCCATGGGATAACCCACAAGGTAATCGGGTTTTATCTCATTCAGGTGCTAAACATAATACTTTAAGTTCTCTTTAGTCATATGATGCAGTGAAAAGAAGGTTCGGTTTTCAGTAGGGTCATAAACCCAGAATGGAGGCTTCTTCCTTTTAAAAGGAACAACAGTGTATCCAACGAAAGTAGCCTGTCTATTCCCCCTCTTTATCCCACCCCAGCTTCTATGGAGCCACTGAAATGCCTTCTCCATCTGAAGATAATCCAGACTTGCATAAACATCTATTGCTTTACCAGTGGTTCCACTGGTTTGAAAGTGCTCCAGTTCCTCATGTATCTATCAGATAGCATCCTATCCCCATACTTTCTGACAATATCCTTCGTAAGATAGGGTAATTTCTGAACATCATTAACTCTGGCAAAGTCATCAGGAATTAATCCATTTTTTTCCATTATATTTCTGTAAAATGGTATATATTCCCACACATATTTCATGAGCTTCCGAAATTTTATATCCTGGATAAATTCTAAGTCACTATTTGATAAATGCTGAGTAACATCAAGTTCGATAAAGTATTGAAAAAATGCGGGTTCATACTTTTTTTCTCCCTCTTTCTGGAATAAAAAGAAAACATCCATTCCCTCAACCTTGTAGGAGAACACTCGTATATGCGTTTTAAAAACTTATTTTGCATAGGGTTACCTCCCTTTCAACTTAAACAAACGATTAAGTAACTTTCTCAATTTATAATAAACAAACCTTTCAAAGGTTGCAAGATATCTCATTTTAAAATTTTTAATAGCCCATGCAAGGACACGAAACCTTTCCTTTTTCAGTCTCTCAATGTATGTACTCAACTTTCTCCTAATGATACTTTCAACCCCTGATTCAAAAATATCTGTCCCAGCCTGTTTTCAGAAATAACATTTGAAATTCTATTCAGATTTTCAAGAATCTCCTTAGCCTTTTCACCATCAGCCATTACAACCTTAAATTCCTCATTCACGTAAAAAGGCAATACATGATAGATAGGTAGGTAAATTCTCTTTTTCAAGATGGATCACTGCCACAATCCCCTGTTTTCTCTTTTCCCACATTCTTTTGTAAACAACCTTACCAGCATAATTATCAAAAATAAAATTCCCAAGGCTATAAAAAATCAAGCCACGTTTGTATCTTTCTATTCCCTGTAGAACATGTGGATGATGGCCAATGATTACCTCTGCACCTGCATCAACTAGTCTATGTGCCATTTCTACCTGTTCCGGAGAAGGATACTCAGACAATTCTATACCCCAGTGTAAAGAAAGAACTACAAAATCTACCTTATTTTTGATACTTCTGATATCCTCTTTTATGATTTCTTCATCAAAAAGAGCTGCACCAGAAGTGCTGTCAGTGGCAGTGTATTCACCTTTCTTGCAGTATCCAAGAAATCCTAATCTGACATCATTTTTTTCTATAATCCCTGGTTTTCGTGCCTCTTTTTCATTCATTGATCACCATATGCTTCTATTGCCCTGGCCCAGCATAACATCTCCAATAGCGTAAAGTCTGAGCATATTCACTCCTTATATATTATATACCACAAGCTCCTATACCTTCCATCAACCTTAAACCAGAGTCCATTCGGTAAACTTTTTATGTCGTTTAAGCGCCTCTTTTTCCTTCCAGTAGGGTCCAATGCCCATATCTCTACTTTCTGAAAAGAATCATCAATAATTACTTTACAATCAAGGGTGTTAACCATTACCGGGCCGGTTCCCCATTTACGAAACTTTTTACCACGTATATCCCATTCGAATCCTAGATTCTTCACTTCAGAAACCACCGTCAAAAGCAATCTCTTACTTTCACAAATAGGTCTATCATCCAATGGGACTAAAGAAACACACCCATACTGTCTTTTTCTGCTACACACTATAGTAACACCTCTCAATTCAACCTTTTTTCCACCAAGCATTCCACACGCTATTTTAACAAATTTGTTATCCGCTGTAAATAACTCATTTTTTCTATCAAATACAAGTTCCCCCGTTGTATTTATATAGCAAGAATATCCTGAAAACCATTCCAGATTTCTCACGTCATCCTGATTGATTGCTTCACCAAAGTATTTTCTAAACCTGAAAACAAGAGGGATGAAGTTTGAAGCTTTTAACTTCTTTTTTGCAGGAAGATAGTATCTTCTTGCGTAATTAGAAAGATAATCTTGCCATACGTTATCATAATATAATATATAAGTTATTGAATCTGTAGACACATACCCTTTCCTGAAAATTAGCGAAGTTCCAGGAAGCTGAACAAGTATAAGAGGGTTCAGCCCAAAAATCAACTGCTGTTCAATATAACCCTTTTTGTACGTTCCCCTACCACAATAAGCGTGTAGTATAATTACGTCCCAATCCTGGAAAGTGGAATAGCAGGCCAAAAATGGAAGGAAAAGATACTGATAATAGTTAGGATAAGCCCAATTGGTTTCACTAATAGACACAGGTAAATTCAATACTGAGTTTGCAGCAACCGCACTTATAAGAGTTGAATATGTTTTGAAAGGATTGATATTTTTAATGCTTCCATCAACCCCTAATCTATCAGGATGATCAAAGTATGTATGAGTATCCAGAATATCTGCCCTTGCAAGATAATGAATATCTGGAAGACTCAGTGTTGTCCCATTCCCAGCAACAATCAAACATTTTACCCCAATACTCCTGAGATAATTAATGCAGCTGTCTAAATAAACCACCTGAAGATCATAGAGAAATCTGGCAAAGTCTTCTCTTCTTCTATCGCTGAATCGGGAATCTTTAATTGTAATAGGTTCAACTTCCACATTCCATCCCAACTCCTCTTCTCTGAGTCCTATCTTACCTTCTTGCTCCCAGGCTCTCCTGATATCTTCAAGTGTTCCATACTTATCAAGAAGCCATTTATTCCATTTATGTCTAAAGAGAGCCCTGAATCTTTCAGGCCACTTATCTACCGGTACTCTTCTGTATTCCCATAGGCTAAGAAGCATATTTTCATTTGTTATTTCAAGAACTGCCAGAGCAGGATTGTCCACATATTTTAATCCTGTAAAGGAATTTTTACGACATAAAATATCTTTCCAGTATTTTTTCTGAGCTTGAAATAGCTTCGGTTCCATAACGTACTGAATCCCTTTATAAGAGGAAGGGTCATCCGGGAAAGAATCTACATATTCAAGAGCATAATAATCTTTTGCACGTTCGGATACCTTTGCTGCTACAATAAGGCTGTACTCATCGAGCTGACCGTAGCAATAGATCCCTTTCTGTTTCATAGAATAGAATAAATAATCAAATCTGCGTATCTTTCTATGCCATTTCTGTGAAAGGAACCCATCATGCCAGAATTTTTCAAAACTTCCCCACTTCCATATGTTAAATCCAAGCGCTTGGAATTTAGTAGCAATCAGTGGAGAAATACTTTCAGGAGGATCATTCCAGAACATTTGTGTGCCTACAAATTTCACTCTCTGATGACCAGCATAAAGATGACCGTCTTTTTCTTTATGAATAAAACCATACTTGCCAGCGGGTATATGATTGAGTTCTCTTAGGGCAACTTCATTTGCAAGGGTTTCTGTAAAAGGGATAAAGAATGGGAAATATCCATCTGTCTCTGGATAAGAATCAAAAGCCGTCACAAACTCAACAGTTAGCAATAACATCCCGAAAAACATTGTTAATACCATGAATTGTATGTTCGAGGGTGTATGTTTCTACAAATTTCTTCCTGTTTTCCCGAGACATTTTTCTGGAGACTTCTGGATGTTGAATTAGATAAATAATGGCGTTTGCGATATCCTCAGGGGAAGAAAATGGTATCTTGAGTCCGTTGACACCGTTCACAATCATGCTATGGAGACAACCTGAATCAGTTGAAATCACTGGAAGACCTGCCATAAATGCCTCAACCACTGCCAATGGCTGACCTTCAAATAGCCTTGTTGGAAAAACAAAGATATCACCATCTCTTAGAAGCTTATATTTTTCTTCTTTTTGCACCAATCCTAAGAAGGTCACATATTTCTCAAGCCCTCTTGTCTTTACAAAATTACACACAATATCTTTCTCGTTTCTTCTGCGCCAGGGTCCAGCTATAAGAAATTTTACACTCTTATACCTGGAAATTACAAGGGGAATAGATTCTATAAGGTCCATAATTCCCTTATCCAGTGAAAGGGTTGAAAGGTATAAAACATTCCAATCTTTTTTCCTGATAAATTCTCTATTGATATAATTTCCCTTAAATACATCCTCAATTCCATTACTTACTACAACCACTTTATCGCTGCTAAAATAAGGATAAAAGATGTCTAAAAAATCACTACACAGGACAATCGCACGGTTCACAAACTTGAAAGCAAATCTTATGAACCACTTAAAAGGTAACGGAGATTTTCTATAAAATCGGTCAAAGATACCTCCATGCAGATGGATAACAACTTTTTTACGAAATATCCCTGCTAGTATTATAAAAAGCCCATCCCTGAAAAAACCCATAATATTTTGAGATATAGGAATATAAATTAACACGGGATTAAATTCGATAATATAAACAAGGAGCTGGAAAAGATTTTTTATACCCAGATATACATTACGAAAGTCCATCCGACCAAAATTCGGCTTCTCTCTTTTATCCGTAGTATTTAGGTGAATTATATCATAGTGTTCTTTCAGAGATGATTCAAGAAGAATTCTGGTGAAAACTGAAACTCCATGATACGGTGGTGGAACAGGTCCAACAATGATTATTCTATGTTTCACCTATCACCTCCTCCAAAAATTCAACATACTCCTTCACAAAACGCTCTTCCGAAAACCAAGCTGCATGACGAATGGCATTCTTTGAAAATTTTTGTCTCTTCTTATCATTTTCAAGGAGTTCCAATATCCTCATAGACGCCATCTCTACATCCCCGTAGTCCACAAGATAACCGACCTCTTGACCACTGACTATCTCTGGAATTGCCCCTGAAGCAAAAGCAACTACCGGTATCCCATTTATCATTGCCTCCAGAGGTGTCCTGCCAAAACCTTCATCAACAGATAAAGAAACAAGGATATCTGTAACACCATAGATTTTGCTTATTTCTTCCACATACCCAACAAATTTCACAAAATCGCTGAGCCGGTATCTTTCAACCTTTTCAGCCAGTACAGGCATCAGCTTTCCATCCCCCACTACGAGAAACAATACTTCCTTTTTCCCTATTTTATTAACAATGATATTGGCAATTTCAATAAAATAGTGCATTCCTTTTTGAATATTTAACCTGCCTATAGTAGTAATAACTTTTCTATTTCTACTAATGCCAAAATATTTTTTTAACATTTCTTTATCATAATGAGGTTTTACGCGAGAAAAATCTATTCCATTGTAGATCACTCTGGTTTTTCCGGGAGGAATATGCAATAGTTTTCTGTTTATGTTCTCTACGAACCGGGAAATACAAACTATCTTTTTTACCCGGTATCTTAATGCAAGTGAAAGAATAAATTCCAAGAACCTGTCGCGAAAGCGAATACCATTAGCCCTTTCAGAGGGGAGCCCATGAAGCACTGCAACAACTGGTTTTGATGTGATCATTCCAGCAAGCGAACCTATAATAATAGCGTTTTTATGATGACAGTGAATTATTTCCAGTTTTTTGCTATTAATTATTTCTACAAGTCTAAATATACTCGTAAAAAATGATTTTTCTTCTTTAAGATTCACCTCAACGATTTCTGCGCCTACATCAATTAGAGCCTTATTATGCAGATAAAATTCATTGGGGGGCCTTGCAACAACAACCCGGAATTTCCCAGACCTTATAAGTCCCCTTACCAGCATATAAGAATGAACGACACCGCCTCCTTTTCCTGCATACCCATGAACTTCAAGGAGTCCAATCTTTTCACGAAACATAATTACGTAAAAGGTTGTAAAAAACTTCTGTGTTCACTCCATATGGTATGATACAGTAATAAGTCTCTATGCCTTTGAAGGCATTTTTAAGAATCCCCTCCTGAAGTTTAAGAGCGTTCTCAATGACACCCACTTTTTTATCTGGAAAAGCAAATTTAAACATAAGATAATATATATAATAATAATTAAACTCAAACTCCAGGCATCGGGCCATTTTTTGTGCCACAAATTCAGGCTCAACTGCTCTTACAACAGGGCTATTTACTTCACCACGGATGATGAAAAAAATCTTTTCCAAGGGCACTTTTTCTCTCACTTTAACACCAGGGAAAAGTTCTTCAGCAGGGATTTTAACCCTTACAAGATTTTTTGAAAGTTGTTGAAGTTTAAAAAGGACATTTCGTAACGTAGAAGTGGCGGGTAACTTAGAACCAGGAGTATAAACAAACTTCTCAAATATATCTTTCAACAGAAATTGCATCCTTTTCTCTCTATTTAAAGATCTTCTGAGTTCAGGAAATTCGTTAAAATTGTAGTCATAAAGATTTAATGAGTTAGGATATGCATATAAATCTCCACCTTTGCCAATAATGGCCAGCTCATCCGACATAAATTCAGCGCCATCCTTCAAAAAGCGGATTACCATACTGCTCTTTCCTGTACCTGCCCATGCAGGGAAAACTATACCTTTACCAGCAATAGCGATGGAAGAGGCGTGAAGAAAGGTAAATCCCTTTCTTAAAAGAAAAGAACGTATTGCAGGAATCAATATGTAATTGTAAAAACTTGGGGGATGTATTGAATTTTCCGAAATTATTTTTATTTCTTTTTTGCCAAATGTCTCAAAAGGTAGTAAAGATTTATTCCCATATCTGTCAAAATATATAAAATCACCTGTTGGGGTATATGCAGAAAAGATACTAACAAACTCCACACCCTCTTTAATAGGTATATGCTTCACAAATTCCACATCAATATCAGCTTTTGCACTTTCGGAACATCTAAAGAGCTTCCATTCCCTTCCAAAATAGGACCTAAGTCCTTCGCTTTCTCCTTTAAATCTTATTCTGACAATATCATGAATTGAAAACTGCATCTTCTAGCCTCCTTGCTGTATGTTCAAGAGTCTCGTTGTACGGCAGGGTAAGCTCGTATATCTTTTTACCCTTAACCAAGGATCTTAACTTCTCTTCATAAAGCTTAAAAGAAAATTCTCCTCGATCAAACATCCGATACAACCCCATAAAGGAATGCCAATGGAATTCTTTAAGATAATTATGAAAACCCATAACCTTCTTTACAAATTCCTCTTCTGTTATAGAAGACAGTTCAAACCTTTCTCCTATGCATGTAAGAAAAAAGAACTCTGGGAAAACACTCATAGAAATCCTCTCATCTGGAGGTAAAATCTGATACTTCCCATAGACTATCCTTCCTTTCTCCTCAATTCCCAATCTGGTTAAATCAGCTGGAGCAACTCGTATTACCTCAGGAAAACAGAAAATCCTTCTATTATCAAAAAGGAGAAAATTATCAGAGATATATTTAAAACCATGATTCAACACTAGATAAATTGATAAAGTGCTTTTACCTGAACCATTCAATCCAGAGAATACAACTCCTCTACCATCTCTTTCCACTGCAGAAGCGTGCATTAAATAAATTCCTTTTCTTTCAAGCTTATAAAAAATAGGGAAATGAACTATTTCTCTCATTATAACCTGGTACAATTTGTATATCGGGCTTAAATACCCTGGTAAAATCTGTCGTATGGTTTGATCAGGTCTAAGATAGTATAAAGCCTGTAAGTTTATTATTCTGTCAAAATGAATGTATACATTTTTTCTTGAGTTCTGAATCAATAGTGCATTGGAAGAAATATAAACATCTGAGCCCCAGCGTTTATAACCTGTTGAGCTTGTTTTCTTCTGTTTGTAAAATGGTAGAATTCCCTGAAAATCTACCTTAATATCTATGTCTTTTTTATTGGAGAGAAAGAAAGAATAATGACTTCTAACAAATTCAAGGAATCTTCTATCCTTCCCTATTAACTGAAGGATTACTCCATGGACATCAAACACATCCATCATCTTTTTACCTCCTCTTTTTCCCTGGCAATTCTATACACAATATAAGCAAATGCAAGGAATCCGTAAAACCAAATCTTGAATAAAACATTTGTATAAGCATGATCAACCATCCCATGGGTGAGAAACCCTGCAAAACTACAGATACCACCAACTGATATTGCATAGAGCGACCCATATGTGTTAAGTTTGCTTTTAAATTTTCTGTAAGCATAAAACATATATTTAAAATATACCCATAGAATGAGAAACCACAGAATAAATCCTACAAGCCCTCTTTCAGCAAGCAGTGTTATGTATACATTGTGATACTTGTAAGGTGCATTCACTACAAGATTTGTATAGTATATTGAACTTCCCAGGCCACTCCCAATGATAGGATGCTTTCTGAAAACACTCAATCCCACACTCCAAAGAATCAGTCTGCCGATCAAGTTAGGCATAATAGCTGCTGAGTATCCCATTTTCCACAAAATTCCAGCTGAAGAAACGGCCAAAAAACCAACGATTATTGGAAATGCCATCCTGAAAAAGAAATTCTGCGTAATCAATGTAAGAAATACAGTAGAACTAACAAGGGTAGCCATCAAGGTTCCTCTGGAATGAACAGAAATTACACCCAGAAGCATAATTACAAATCCCACAAGAAATGGAACCTTTCTTCGCGAAACATAAAGAAAGGCCAGGCTGAAGGGATAAACAACATCTATAAAGGAACCTGCTGTGTTAAAATGAAGGAAGGTCCCATTGGGCACTCGAACCTCGGCCAATTCCTGCTTTATAAGAGACTCAACAACGCCTCTTCTACCAATTCTTGGAATAAAACCAAACTTTCCAGTTGTAACCTGAAGTATAAGCACAATGCTCTCCATAATACCCAGTAACAAAAATACATAAAAAAATCGCTCTACATCCTCTTTATTGAGAAACTGTGAAACCATAAAGAAGAATAATACTCCATTCAAAATTCCCAGCAAGGCACCCATTGAAGTATATTTAACAGGGCTACGTAATACTCCTATAAAAGCAGTCATAAGAAAGCAAAACAAAAGCTTCTCAAAACCTGTAAATTCATATCTTTGTTTTTCAATAACAAATCTTATAAGTAAAAAAGCATATAGTGGAAAACCCATAACTTCAACTGGCCATACATTTGTTGTAGAAGTTACTGAAAGACTCAACTGAAAAGGAACCAACGCCCATACTACCATAAGAAGTGTTTTTAAATCTACGGGTAAAAACACAAGCAAAAATGTAATAAGGAAAAGGGGAAGCATGCCATATTTTTTGAGGAAGGTATGAGAAGTATATACAACCAATAATACTGTACTATACACAACAATAAAGATAAACCATCTAAACGTTTTTAGCGTTTTTGATTCTGAAGAGATAACATAATCTCTAATTTTCATACCTAAATATACCTTTTATTTTGATGGCTGCAAGTTCTATAAGCACCATCACTCCATAAGATATAAGCGTTGCAACAGCCGCTCCCGCTCCTCCGTGAAAAGCGATCAGAATATAATTAAGGATTATATTGACGCCTGCTCCAATCCATGTTATGTACATCCTTATCTTCTGATTGTCTGAACCTGTCAGAATATTTCCCAACACTGTCGCCAATCCTCTTAAAAGTGGATAAAAAGCAAATATCCTTAATATCAGAACGCTCTCATTGAAAGAACTACCCACCAATTTTACAATAAGAGGTGCAGTAAAAAAAACGATCCCACCACTCAACACTCCAAAAACTGTTATAAGAAAAGAGATTCTTACGGAAAACTCCTTATATTTTCTCGGATGATCTATTTTTCCTTTTTTAAAAAATCTTGGATATGCTGACATCAAAAAGGCACTTTGAAGATTTATAAAAACCGAATAAACTTTTTGGGCAAATGTGTAAATTCCAACTCCACTCATCGTTGAAAGTTTTGAAAGCATAACCTTGTCCATTTGAAGAAAGATATTATTGCCGAGTGAATTTAATGCAAAGTGTGAGCTCTCAACTATTTCTTTTTTTGATATTATTTGGGGTCTCACTGTAACACTTCCAAAGTGTCTTATTCCAATAGTAAAACTGAATACAAGTAACATCACATTTGAAAAAAGGTATATAAAAGCCACTGAAGAAACTGTAACTTTATCCATCCACCACAATAGAAGCACACCAACTAATCTGATTACATTGTCAAATATTTCAAAAATAGATAAATACTCCATCCTTTCAATAGCTTGAAATGCCATAACCCAAACTTTATGAACACTCCGGATAAATACATATCCAACAATCAAAAAAACCAGTGGAACAGGGGGAAATCCTATAAATATTCCCAGGGAAAAAATAATTGCTGCAAAAAAAGATGAGGTTATTATGACGAAACCTATTGCTTTACTTATAAGAATTTGTGCCATCTCCTTTTTCCTGGAAATTTCCCGAAGCACAATTTGTGAGTATCCGATATCTACAAATGGCTGCATAAGAAATATAAGCGATAATATTCCAAAAACCACACCAACTCCCTGAGAGCCTAATTTTCTACCAAGTATTATAAATATACCTGTAGGAATTAGAGAGGTTATTATCCTGCTAACACCAAGATAAGCAGTGTTTTTGAAGATGACAAGGTCGCCATTACCTCTACTGAGATCTCTTTTCCAGGAAAAACCCATATACAGACTTTATATAAAGTGCAAACAAAGCTAGTAAAAATCCGCTGATTCCTGCCACAGCCATATTGAATTTTATCCTTGGACTTGATTTCTTTTTAGGAGGACGCGCCTTGTCTATCACTTTTACCATAGGTCGTAAAGAAGTTAAACCAAGTTCTTCGTTTATGTTATCAAGATTCTCCACAATGAAATTTGCGATATCTGCGGAAAGAGTTGGAGATCTTGTACTCACTGATATTGTAATTACGGAACTCTCTTCAGAATATCTTACCTTGATAAGATTGTAAAGATAAATCCTTGTGGAATATTCGTCCTTTTTTTTAAAAACTTTAACCAGGTCAAATTCCTTTATGATTTCATCAAGCATTCTATCACTTTTTACTATTGAAACCAGCAATCGTGAAAGAACTGTTGCCTGATTAGTAAGACGAAATGCCAGAGGTACTGATCCCACTGGCATTTGATTAAATCCTGGTGAAATTACTGTAACTTTCGCAGTATAAGTTTTTGGCCAGAGTAGACTTACACCCATAGTTATCACCGCAGGAACAAAAAATGCAGATAGTAAACGGTATCTCCATTCCCAGAGAGATCTCCACACAACGATTATGTCCATTTCTTTTCCAGTATTGTTTGCTTCCATAGGGCAAACCTATTATAAACTGCGGAGGAACATTGTCAAGCCTCCTCAATCATCTTTCTCAATATCCTCTCAACAAGTTCATCGTATGAAATGCCGGCTGCCTCTGCCTCCTTGGGAAGGTCTGAAAGAGGGGTCATACCAGGAACAGTATTAACTTCAAGAACATAGGGCTCTTTACCATCCTTTATAACCATATCAACCCGTGAAAAGTGTCTGCAACCAAGCACCTGATGGGCCTTCAATGCAATTTCCTGAGTTTTTTGAGTAACTTCACGGCTGAGCCTTGCCGGAACTATAAATTCGGTCTCACCCTCTGTGTATTTTGCCTTATAATCATAAAATCTTCTCCTTACCGGCACAAGTTCAAGAACTGGCAAAGCCTCATCACCAAGAATCCCACAGGTTGCAATCATACCATCAATATACTCCTCAATGAAAACATCACCATATTTTGATGCAAGGGCTATTGCATGGGGCAACCCATCAGGCGAATCAACAATGCTCACACCAACAGATGAGCCCTCTGCCCTCGGTTTCACAACAACGGGAAAATCCCAGTTAGAAGGGAGTTTTTCAGTAGCAGGATAGATAAAATCAGGGGTTGGAATGCCAGAGGAGATAAACACCTTTTTTGAGAGAACCTTATCCATTGCAAGTGCGCTTGCAAGAACCCCTGAACCTGTATAGGGTATCTGCATAAACTCAAGCACACCCTGAATAATCCCATCCTCACCAGGTGTCCCATGGAGCATTATAAATGCAACATCAATGTTATACTCCTTAACCCTCTCAGGGAAATCCCTCTGGACATCAATAAGCACAACATCATACCCATGCCTTTTCAATGCATCTGCAACATTCCTCCCTGATACAAGTGAAATATCTCTCTCTGAGGACCAGCCTCCGTAGAGAACACCAACCCTCATTCAAACCTCAACGGTATAATTTTGTAATTCCCAAGTTTATCCTCAATCTTTAATGCCCCTTTCCTCTCGCCTTCAGGAACCATGAACCTGAACCCTTCCTTTTTCTCATCAAAAACACCATCCTCAGGTATTGAGGCATACCAATCCTTTCCCTCAAATTTGTAGAAAACACGGTAAATTGGTGAAAGTTTATCCTCAACCACTCCAGAGTACCATCCATTTTTAAATTTACCTGATTTCAAAACAGGTGGGGTATTGTCAATGAGAAAGTCCACTTCAGCATAATCACTGTCTGGATAAAAGGATGTCTCATAGTCCCGGGCAACTATCTTCAAATAGTATTCTCCCTCTGGATAAACAGATGCATCAATGAAATAGGCATTCCCCTGTATTGCATTATTTATCAACCTGTACTTTTCACCTTTCTTTTTTATGTACAAACTGAAAACAAGTTTATCCCCATCCCTATCCTCAGCATTCCACCAGACACATCTAAGAATCGCAGTCTTCACCAGGAATGAGCCATCAGGAATAACAAACCCCATCCCCTTCCATCTTGCCCTCTGGGTCTCATCCATCATTGCCCTATCAAATGGAGAGTTGTCTGCATTACCGTATCCTACACCAGGTGGAAGCACTCCATAATCTTTTATCATAGGAGGATGATTCCTTGGTTGATAATTCAACTCAATGAACCTGATAAAATCATTTCCTGAAACAAGGCTGAACTTCAACTGGAGGTATCTATCACATGAGTTTATCCCTCCCTTCAACTCCCGCCAACCAGTCCATGTGGTGTCTATCTTTGATGTTCTCCCTGTTCTGTACTCCACCTTAATCCTACCCCTCCCTCTCCATCTCACTCTGCCCCACTTCACACCGTATCCTCCATCAATCACCCTTGTGGTGTATTCACCCTTTTTTGATTTTATCCTGAGCATGTGATAGACACCTGCAGGCTTACCAGTGCATATGACAATGTTTCTGCCTTCCTGATGTATATCAACAATCTCCTTTTCTGGCAAATCCTGAATCAGTTTAAACCCATCTGTTGTAAAAACTGCAATCTGACCATCCTCAGCATCACCACACACAAAACCTCTCCATGTTCCTGCACCTGATATTACACCCGACCCTTTATATATCTCTGTCTCCTCATTTCCATAAATTGCAATAACTCTTCCCTGAAGCTGATTTCCCTGAACCTGATTACCTGAAACAAATAATGTATCACCAATAAAAGCAAATGCATTTACCTCTGTAATATTGGGGTCATAGAACACCCTCCACTCCTTGCCCACCTTTTCATAAATTCTTCCTGGTTCTGAAGTTGAGACATACCATCTCCCCTTCTGCCTTTTTATGCCTGTTATGTTCTTCACGGGAAATCGTGCAAATTTCTCTGTTCTTCCGCTCAGTGTGAATGTAAAAATCTCTCCTGAACCAAACAGGAATAAGTCATTCCCGTATCTATATATGTCATTGATACCCTCAAGGTCAATTTTAAGACTGTCCTTTACCCTGCCACCTGATAAAATGTATACCCGCCTGTCAGGTATAAACAGGGCGAGGGTATAACCCTTGAATTTTTCCAGCCTGACATAACTGTTCTCTTTACCTATAATCTTTCTTCCCTTATAGTAAACAGCCCCATCAATGGCAATGTACTCACCTGATGCATCACTTGCAACCTCACCAGAGAGTTCACCTGAAACCTTATCAATAACATACCCAGAAAAAATCCCCTCTCTGGACATCTCAGCCTGATTTATCTTCCCTGTGAAGAGTGAATCACCCTGTATGACCATCACGATTGAAATTAGATGAATTAACATTATTTCCTCCTTTTAACCACTATCTTCTTTTTTGCAATCCCCCTGATTTCCCCATTCAGAATCCTCTCAATCTTCTCCTCCAATCTTGTACCATTCTCAATAAGGCTGGACAGGGCAACCCTTTTGCTCGGGGGGAGAACAATTCCACTCTTTGATACAGTCTGAGCAGAGGAGACCACAACGAGAGAAAGGATATTGTTTGGGGGAAAGCCCTTTAACACATGAATATATTCCCTTATGTTCTCAGGATTTTCAAAGGATTCTGCCTTCATTGTCCTGTAAAGGTCTGCACTATTAAGACAATCCACATAGTATTCACCCTCAATTGAAGGGGACCTTAACACCATCGTGATGGTTGTATCAGGTTTCCTGTATCTTCCCAGAACCACCTTCACCCTGAATTTCTCATCTGGTGAATACTCCTCTGATGGGACAATTATGTCCTTCACTGTAAAGAGATTCACCCCCTTTCCTGGTGTAAGTTTCAAATTGATAGACCTTATTTTTAACCCACCATACGGATTATTTAAAATGTCCCGGAGAATACCTGAAGCAAAGAATGTCATATCCCTGTGAAGCCCTTTGCCCGCAAGATAATAGGTTCTTTTTAAAACCTCTTCCCTTCCTCCAAATTCCATGGATATACTCAGGTCTGCCTTTACAGTCCCTTCAAAATCTGCCCCGAGTATCTCTGCAATGGCTGAAAAGGTGAGTGAACCTGTAAGATAAGGAATAATGGTTGGATAATCTGCAAGCCTGTAATGAAACCTTTTAAAACCTCCATCTATTGTGAATTCAATCCACTGTGGTTTTTTCCCCATCTCTGCAATCACACCGGTTCCCCCATCCCATACTGTTGAGCCAATAACATTAAGGGGGGATATAAACTTGAATGATGAATAGATTGAGGGAAGCAAACCTGTAACCTTCCCCGTTGCAAAGGGGAGTTCAACACCACCTGAAAGAAGGGCAGAGTGTCCAAAGGAAAAAATTCTTTTGCCCTCTGTGTAGGTAAGGGTTCCCATCACAGCAATCACAGCATCCCCATCCACAAACACGATCCCAACAGGAGCGCCAGGAACTAAACTTCCCTTACCTGTATCCCTTCCAGCTGGCACCACCTCAAGGTTGAACATCGTTGCAATACTGTCAACATAAGGATTTATACCTATACCGGAAACAGCAAGAAGGGACCTGAGTGGAGCAATCCCTTTTACACTACCAAATGTGGATATCATATTCTGCATTTCTTCTGCTGGTGTTATACCGCATATTGGCTCTTTAGAGAATGTCCATGAGTACGCAACTGCTCCAAGTAGTTTGCCCTCAAGGTAAACTGGTGAGCCACTCATACCTGCAAGAACACCCGTATGCTTGATTATCTCTCCGTCAAGTTTTGCAAGTACTATTGTATGACCTGGATTTACTCCATGGAGAACATCTATCACTTCAACCGTGAAGGTATCAATCCTTGTTCCATAAAATGATGTGAGGCCATATCCTTCAAGCCCTGGTTTCACACTATCCACAGGAAAAAACTTATTATCCCCTGAGGCTGTTAACATCAGAAATAATAGATAAAACATTCTCCTCGTACTCCTTTCCCTTCTCCCTTGAAACAAGGTGTGCGTTGAGAAGGATGAGGTTGGCAAGGCTCTGGAATAAATAGGGATACTTCTTCTTTAATGCTATCAGGTCATTTCTCAGGGTCTCCCAGTCCCCCCTTTCAACAGGGCCTGTCTTCGCCTTATCAAACCCTTCACTATCCATGTTATCAATCACAGAACGAGCAAGTGTGAGAACTTCTGATTTTTCTATTCCCAGCCCATTCAGTATCTCTCCTGCATAGCTGAGTAGGGTCAAAACAAGATTAGAACCAATAACACATGCTGCATGGTACAGTGGCTTATCTTCTGAATGAATTATATAGTATCTTCCATCAAGTTCTTCCACAATTCTTTTACCCATCTCCAGACCCTTCTTATCCCCCTCAATTGTCCAGGGAAGCCCCAGAAGTTCCATGTTCCTCTGGCCTATTGAGACAATTGGGTGGATGGAAAGAACACCTTCTTCTCCAAAAATATTTGATGGCATACTACCACTGAGATGTGCAAATACACGGGCTCTATTCCTTGGAACCTTTTCTGATATAACGGGTATAAGGCTGTCTGGTACTGTAAAAAACACGATATCAACTTCCGGGATATCCTGAAGCCCAGGATAAAACTCTGCATCCACATCATCATGGGGTTTAAGGGAATGATAACCCTCACATATATGACCCCTCTTTTTCAGAGAAAAAAAGAGGGAAGAGCCCGCTCTTCCCATACCAACGATAAAAAACCTCATGGCAGAAAAACTGGCCTACTCCCCCTGAGGAAGAACATTGACATACTTTCTGCCCTTCCTCACAGAAAAGGTCACAACCCCATCAATCAGGGCAAAGAGGGTGTCATCACCACCCCTGCCCACATTTAAACCAGGGTGATACCTTGTTCCCCTCTGTCTTACAAGAACCATTCCAGCCTTAACATTCTGGCCAGCGAACCTTTTTATACCGAGAAATTTTGGGGCTGAATCCCTTCCATTACGGGAAGAACCAACTCCTTTTTTATGTGCCATATCATTCCTCCCTTAATATATTTGTTATCTTAACCCTGGTGTACAGTTGCCTGTGACCCTTCTTCCTTCTGTAGTTCTTTCTCCTCTTGTACTTATAGACGATTATGGTTGGGTCGTGCCCATGTTCAACCACCTCCGCCTCAAGTTTTACACCCTCAATGTATGGTTTACCAATCTCAACATTATCATTGTCCTTCAGTAAAAGAACCTTGTCAATTATGATTTTCTCGCCTTCTGGAACATCAATCTTCTGCAGCTTCAAAACATCACCCTTATCAGCAACATACTGGAATCCATCCTTCTCAAACACTATATACATTACTTACCTCCTTCTGGTGTCAAAGGTAACTGTGGAATCTCCTGACCGGGCTGCGGTACCTCCGGGCTCTGCTCCCCACCCTGCTGTGGTGTCTGCTCGGTTCCCTGTGGAACCTGTTCTGGTGCCTGCTGTTCAACCGGTGGTGGAGGAGGTGGCTTCACCCTTCCTCTGTTGGCAACTGCATAGGCAATGGATATGGAGGAAAGCATAAACAGTGCACCAAGTATGGCAGTTGCCTTAATAAAGAATGGCTGAGCACCCTTCCCACCGAACACGGTCTGAGCACCACCAAAAACCCCACCAAGTCCACCACCCCTTGCCTGCTGCAAAAGAACCACAACAATTAAAAGAACAGCTATGATCACATGTATTGTCATCAAGAAACCTATCATACACACTCCTCTGCAATTTTTATTATATTTACAAAACTTCCGGCATTAAGGCTTGCCCCACCAACCAATGCCCCATCTATGTCATCCATCCTCAAGAGACCCTCTGCATTCTCAGGCTTCACACTTCCTCCATAGAGGATAAGCGTATTCCTGTTTTCACCAAGTAAATCCCTTATGTATCCGTGCATCTCCTGCGCAAGTTCAGGTGTGGCAACCTTTCCAGTGCCAATAGCCCAAACTGGTTCATATGCAAAGATAAGGTTCTCACTGTATGCACCACCATCAAGTACTGCCTTAACCTGCCTTCCAACCACATCCTTTGCCTCACCCTTCTCCCTCTGCTCAAGTGTTTCACCCACACACACGATATATTTCAATCCCTTCTCCCTTGCCTTCAAGGCCTTCTGGAGAACGGTTTCATCTGTCTCATGAAAGAACTTCCTTCTCTCTGAATGCCCTAATATAACATATTCCACGCCCAAGTCAAGTAGGAAATCAGGTGAAATTTCACCTGTATAGGCACCAGCGTCCTCATAAAACATGTTCTGTGCACCCACCTTCACCCTGCTTCCTTTCAATGTATCAACTACATGTGAAAGCACAGTGAAAGGGGGTGCTACCATTATATCCACCTTCCCCTTCAGATTGTATGCACCTATCCTCACTTCCCTTGCCAGGGCAACTGCATCATCTATCTTTCCTTTATTCATCTTCCAGTTTCCTGCAATAAGCATCATACCTCCTCAAGCCATTCAAGTGCAGGGAGTTTTTTACCTGACAAAAACTCAAGGGATGCACCACCACCCGTTGACACATGAGCAGCCCTGCCATTAAACTTATTCAGACATGCTATGGTATCTCCACCACCAACAACAGTGAAAACACCCTTATCAGTAAGATGGGTAACCTTTTCTGCAATCACCCTTGAACCCTCTGCAAAGTCATCTATCTCAAAAATACCCATGGGACCATTCCAGAAAATGGTCTTAACACCATCAAGGGCACTCGCAAAAATCTTCCTTGAGTTTCCACCTATATCAACACCTGCCCAACCATCGGGTATCTCCTCCCTTGGCACATCCATTGTTTCGGTTCCTTCTTTTACCTCCCTCGCAACCATAACATCAACAGGAAGGAGAAAATCCATATCACATGTGCCTGCACGTGAAAGTATGTCCTTTGCCTTTTCAATCATATCCTCTTCATAAATGGAGTTGCCAATATCCAATCCCTGGGATTTATAAAAGGTGAAAATCATTCCTCCACCCACTATGAGTTTATCAACCTTCCCCAGGAAGTTTTCAATCAAAGGAACCTTTGTGGAGACCTTTGCCCCTCCGATTATAATGGCAAATGGTCTTTCAGGGTTTTCAATAAGTTTTGAGAGTGCCTCTATCTCCTTAACCATCAAAAACCCTGCTGCCCTTTCCTCTATCAGGGACGCAACACCATAGGTTGAAGCATGTGCCCTATGGGCAGTTCCAAAGGCATCATTCACATAAACATCTGCAAGTCTGGATAGTTTCCTTGAGAATTCAGGGTCATTCTTTTTTTCCTCACTGTAAAATCTCAGATTCTCAAGGAGAAGCACATCACCATTCATCATATCATCAACTTTCTTCTTTACTGCTTCTCCAATACAATCCTCAACGAATTCAACCTTTTTACCAAGTACTTCTGACAGTTTCTTTGCAACAGGCTTTAGTGTAAGGGCTGGATCTTTTCCCTTTGGCCTTCCAAGATGGGACATGAGAATAACCTTTGCCCCATGGTCTATCAAGTATTTTATGGTGGGGAGTGCAGCCTCTATCCTTGTGGTATCAGTGACTTCTCCATCCTTCACAGGGACATTGAAGTCAACCCTTACGAGAACCCTCTTCCCTTTGACATCAACCTTCTCAACACTTTTCAGCTTCATAGGTAACCCCCTATAAATTCAGCAAGGTCAACAAGCCTTGTTGAGTATCCCCATTCATTATCATACCATGCAACAACCTTCACAAGGTTGCCCTCAACAACCTGGGTAAGGAGGGAATCAAATATTGAGGAATGGGGATTGCCAACAATATCCCTTGACACCACAGGCTCTTCAATATACTGGAGAATACCTTTTAATTCTCCCTCTGCTGCCTTTTTGAATGCATTGTTCACCTCTTCAACACTGGTGTGCTTTTGAACCTCTGCTGTGAAATCCACAATTGAACCATCAGGTGTTGGAACACGAAGGGAGTATGCATTAAGTTTACCCTTCAATTCAGGGAAGATTGACTGGATTGCCTTTGCTGCACCTGTGGTAGTAGGAATTATTGATACCGCAGCAGCCCTTGCCCTTCTCAAATCCTTATGTGGAAGGTCAAGAATCCTCTGGTCATTTGTGTATGAATGAACAGTGACCATAAGCCCCTTCACAATTCCAAAATTTTCATGAAGAACCTTAACAAGGGGTGCAAAGCAGTTTGTTGTGCAGGATGCATTGGAGATTACATGGTGTTCCTCAGGTTTGTATGCATCCTGATTCACTCCAAGAACAATTGTAATATCGGCAGGTTCACCCTTTGCAGGTGCAGAGATGATAACTTTCTTAACACCGCCGCGTAGATGCTTTGCAGCATCACTCCTTGAACGGAATCTCCCTGTGGATTCTATGACGATCTCAACACCATACTCATCCCATGGGATATTTGCAGGGTCCTTCTCACTGAATACATGAACCCTCTTCCCATTCACCATAAAGTGGTCTTCTCCATGTTCAATCTCTGCATCAAGGATACCAAAAACTGAATCGTATTTCAGTAGATGCGCAAGGGTCTTTGAATCAGTTATGTCATTCACTGCAACAACCTCAATCCCCTGCCTATTCATTGCCTCTCTGAAAAAACTCCTGCCTATCCTGCCAAAACCATTTATACCTATCTTCATATCAAACCTCCTTTTTATGTTTACAGTTTGGCACC